>ENA-OQCX01000226-OQCX01000226.1-human-gut-metagenome-genome-assembly--contig:-NODE-226-length-30013-cov-2.880847_pt1 | contig 30013 bp, 35 predicted proteins | sample MGYA00242762_ERZ504587 | MGnify/ENA primary metagenome ERZ504587 (study PRJEB26092, sample SAMD00036337) | human gut metagenome | host: Homo sapiens | study: EMG produced TPA metagenomics assembly of...
ATGAATTTCGAAAGATTTTGCAAGTTTTCACCAGTTCTCCTGCCGGACGAGCGTTGGATTCCTTCGTTATCTTTGATACATACTTAAATTCTTTCATTCTTCATACCTCCATAGAATATTACATTGGTGATTTTCATTCTATTCATTTTTTACAGGTCTGTCAACATCTCTGCGGACAAACCTGTATTTTACTATTATTTTTATATAATTTTCTTTTTGAGTACTCCGAGTAATACCGCTGAAATTACAGTTCCTGCTACCAGTGCCACCAGATACATGATTGCATTTCCCACTACAGGGAATACGAAGATTCCACCGTGCGGTGCCATCAGTGTACATCCAAATGCCATAGACAGTGCTCCGGCTGCCGCAGAACCGGCAATGCAGGCCGGCAGTACGTGAAGCGGATCTGCTGCCGCATATGGAATCGCTCCTTCGGTAATAAATGCGAGTCCCATAATGAAGTTTGTCGGTCCTGCTTCTCTTTCTGATTTTGTAAATTTGTCTTTAAATAATAATGTTGCAAGTGCAATTGCACATGGAGGGGTCATTCCTCCGATCATAACAGCTGCCATGATATCATAATTTCCTGCTGCAATTGCGGCTGTACCGAACACATATGCCGCCTTATTGAACGGGCCTCCCATATCAATCGCCATCATTCCGCCAAGGATCAGACCAAGCACAAGCTTGCTTGAGCCACCCATTCCGGTCAGTCCGTTGTTCAGTGCAGTATTGATCGCTCCCATGACCGGCTCAATCGCAAAGTTCATAAGAAGGCCGATTCCAAGAATTCCGGCTACCGGATAGATCAGAACCGGTGCAATCTTTTCCAGTGCATCCGGAAGCTTGTCACACAGTTTTCTAAGAAGAAGAATCAGATATCCGGACACAAAACCAGCTACCAGCGCTCCGAGGAATCCGGATTTTCCGTTTGCTGCGATAACTCCGCCTACAAATCCAACCGCAAGTGCCGGTCTGTCGCCGATTGCTTCACCTATATATCCCGCAAGTACCGGAAGCATCAATCCAAATGCAAGTCCGCCGATCGTCTTAAGTTGCGCCGCTACCGGTGTAATAGTACCAAAGTTAGCTCTATCTGCTTTTGCCAATGCATTCATATCTACGCAAAGTCCGTCGATCAAAAATGCCAGTGCGATCAGAATACCACCGCCGACTACGAACGGAAGCATATGGGATACACCATTCATCAACTGTGTGTAAATCTGATGTCCGATGCTGCCGGATGATCTTCCACCTTTACTTTCCTGCACTTCTGCTCCATTTGCCGCATGATATACCGGAACGTCCCCGCTGATCACACGGTCAACCAGTTCACCTGCTTTACTGATACCATCAGACACCTGGCAGACAATAACTTTCTTTCCGTCAAAACGATCCATCGGAACCTGTGCATCTGCAGCTACGATAATTCCGTCTGCTTCTTCGATTTCTTTTGAAGTCAGTACATTTTTCGCTCCGCCTGAACCTCTTGTCTCAACTTTTACTGCACAGTCTTTTGCTTTTGCAGCTTTTTCAATTCCTTCAGCCGCCATATACGTATGTGCAATTCCGGTCGGGCAGGATGTGACTGCAAGAATCTTAACCTTTCCTCTGGTCTCTTCTTCTGCTGCCGTTCCTTCTCCCGCAAGTCTTTCATCAATTCCTGCTTCTTTTTCATCGGCATCATTGATGATACCCATAAATTCTTCTACTGTCTCCGCATTTCTCAAAGCCTCTGTAAATTCTTCATTCATCAGAAGAACAGATAACTTACTCAATACATCCAGATGGATATTGTCTTCTGTATTCGGTGCTGCGATCAGGAACATCAGTGTAACAGGCTCCCCATCCAGCGAATCAAAATCCACACCATCCTTAACTACCATTGCTGCCAGCCCCGGTTTTGTTACCGCATCGCATTTTCCATGCGGAATGGCGATTCCTTCTCCGATTCCTGTCGTACTTTCTTCTTCTCTTGCATATACCTGCTTTCTATATGCTTCTTTATCATTGATCTTTTCGCTCTTTACCATGAGATCAACGATCTGGTCGAGTGCTTCGTTTTTGCTCTTTGGCGATGCATTCAAAAGAATACTTCTTGCATCCAGCAAATCTGTGATTCTCATATAATTTTCCCTCCTGTTGATAAATCGTTTTCTTTGCAACACTTTTCTCTTTTATGCCTTACACCAGCTGTTTATATACTTCTTCTACTTCCGGTCTGGTTGCCAGATATTCGGAAAATGCACTTGCGCTTCCTGTTGCGACTCCCATACGGAAAGCATGCTCATAATCCTGCTTTTCCATCCAGCCTGTCATGAAACCTGCCACCATGGAATCTCCGGCTCCTACACCATTGACCAATGTTCCTTTCGGCGCCGGCGAACTATATACTTCTCCATTTTCCGCAATCAGCACCGCACCTTCTCCCGCCATCGAGATCAGCACATTTCTGGCTCCTTTTTCCTGAAGCTTTCTTCCATAAGGAATGACGTCCTCTCTCGTCTTAAGTGTCACTTCGAAGATCTCACCAAGCTCATGATTATTTGGTTTGATCAGAAACGGACGATACTCCAGTACATTCATAAGAAGATCTCTTGTTGCATCCACAACGATCATGATGCCTTTATCTTTCAACTCTTTCATGATTCTGCTATAGATATCGTCTGGCATAGATGCCGGGATACTTCCTGCAAGGAATAAGACATCGCCTTCTTTCATCGTATTCAGACGCTTCATCAATTCTTCTACTTTCTCTTTCGGAATCTTTGGACCACTTCCATTAATTTCTGTTCCGTCGATGGATTTCAGTTTCAAATTGATTCTTGATATTCCTTCTTCAATCTGAATGAAATCAGATGCTACACCTTCTTCTTCCAATCGTCTTGCAATTTCTTTTCCCGTAAATCCGGCCATAAATCCAAGTGCCGTACTTTGGATTCCAAGATTCTTAAGCACGATAGAAACATTAATCCCTTTTCCACCCGGAAGCATGAGTTCTGAGCTTGTACGGTTTGTAAGTCCGAGTTTAAAATCGTCCACTGAAACGATGTAATCCAACGATGGATTAAACGTAACTGTATAAATCATATTTCTTACTCCTTTCAACTTGTTGAGTTCATTATATCGTCAAATCCAGTCATTTTCAATCACATTAGTTCACAAATTTTTTGACTGTTTTTGGTTGATTTTGCACAAACAAAGAACGAATCTGACTGTTTTTAATTGCTTACCGCAAAAAAGCTGCCGCCCAACGAAATTTCTTTCGTTAAAGCGACAGCCTCTGACTATCCGTTCTATATTATTATTTTACGAATGCTTTTACTTTTGCATAAATGCTGTCTGCGTCAAGACCGTATTTCTTAATCAGTTCTACAGCCGGACCAGACTCACCAAATGTATCATTTACACCAATCTTCATTACTTTAGCCGGTGCTTTTTCTGCAACTACATCACATACAGCACTTCCAAGTCCGCCGATAACAGAGTGTTCTTCAACTGTTACGATCTTTCCTGTCTTAGCTGCTGCTGCAACAACCGCTGCTTCATCCAACGGTTTGATCGTGTGCATATTGATCACTTCTGCACTGATTCCGTCTGCTGCGAGCTTCTCTGCTGCTGCGAGGGATTCAGATACCTCAAGACCTGTTGCGATGATTGTTACATCAGTACCTTCACGAAGTGTGATGGCTTTACCAATCTCGAATTTGTATTCTGCATTATCATTGATAACCGGAACTGCAAGTCTTCCGAAACGGAGATATACAGGACCTACGTGCTCATAAGCTGCTTTTACAGCTGCTTTTGCTTCTACATCATCAGAAGGATTGATCACGATCATTCCAGGAATTGTTCTCATAAGAGCAATATCTTCGTTACACTGATGTGTAGCACCGTCTTCTCCAACAGAGATTCCGGCATGTGTAGCACCGATCTTAACGTTTAATTTTGGATATCCGACTGAGTTGCGAACCTGCTCAAATGCACGTCCTGCTGCAAACATAGCAAATGAACTTGCAAACGGAACTTTTCCTGTGGCAGCGATACCTGCTGCAACTCCGATCATGTTACACTCAGCGATTCCACAGTCAATGTGACGTTCCGGGAAAGCTTTTTGAACATTCCCGTCTTGGTAGCTTCTGCAAGGTCAGCGTCTAACACTACCAGATCTTCATGTTCTTTTCCTAATTCTACCAAAGCATTACCGTAGCTTTCTCTTGTTGCGATTTTCTTTACTTCTGACATAATGCTTCACCTGCTTTCTCTAATTCTTCCATTGCCTGTGCATACTGCTCATCATTAGGAGCTTTTCCATGCCATCCAGCCTGGTCTTCCATGAAGGAAACTCCTTTTCCTTTGATTGTCTTTGCAATAATTGCAGTCGGCATTCCCTTTGTCTCACGAGCCTCTTTGAAAGCTGCTTCGATCTGGTCAAAATCATTTCCATCAATATTGATCACATGGAAGTTAAATGCCTCGAATTTCTTGTCGATCGGATATGGAGAGTTAACGTCTGTAATCTTTCCATCGATCTGAAGGTTGTTATTATCAACGATCACTACCAGGTTGTCCAACTTTCTGTGTCCCGCTAACATAGAAGCTTCCCAGACCTGTCCCTCCTGGATCTCACCATCTCCGAGAAGTGTGTATACTCTGTAATCATCATCTGAAAGCTTAGCTGAAATAGCCATTCCTACTGCAGCCGAGATTCCCTGTCCGAGGGATCCGCTTGACATATCAACACCTGGGATGTGTTTCATATCCGGATGTCCCTGAAGATATGATCCGACTTTACGAAGAGTTGTCAGATCTTCTACCGGAAGAATCCTCTGTGTGCCAGTGTTGAATAATATCCCGGTGCTGTGTGTCCTTTTGATAATACAAAACGGTCACGGTCTGCTTTCTTAGGATCCTTAGGATCGATATTCATCTCTTCAAAATACAGATATGTATAAATGTCTGCTGCTGACAGTGATCCACCCGGATGTCCGGATTTTGCACTGTGAACTGCAGTAACGATGCCCTTGCGGACTTCGTTGGCTGTCTTCATAAGCTCTAATTTGTTCATGTTGTTCCTCCTGAATCATTATATATGATAGCTTTACTTATTCTTATTCTCCGAATACTGCTTTGTAATCAGCCTGGAATTTCTCGATTCCTGCATCTGTTAATGGATGATGTGTCATCTGCTCGATTACTTTGTAAGGTACAGTTGCGATATCGGCACCTGCCAATGCACAGTCTGTTACATGGATCGGGTTACGTACGCTTGCCGCAATGATCTCTGTATCGATTCCTGCAACTTCGAAGATCTGTGCGATCTCTGAGATCAGATCTACTCCTCTTGTAGAAATATCATCCAGACGTCCCAGGAATGGTGATACGAATGAAGCGCCTGCTCTTGCTGCAAGAAGTGCCTGGTTTGCATTGAAGATCAGAGTTACGTTTGTCTTGATACCTTCTGCTGCAAGTACTTTAACTGCCTTTAATCCTTCTACAGTCATAGGAATCTTAACTACCATATTCGGATGGATCTTAGCGATCTCTCTTCCTTCTGCGATCATCCTTCTGCATCTGTTGTTGTAGCTTTTACTTCTCCACTGATAGGTCCGTCTACGATAGATGCGATCTCAGCGATAACTTCTTCAAATACTTTACCTTCTTTTGCGATCAGAGACGGGTTTGTTGTAACTCCGCAGATCACTCCCATGTCATTTGCTTTCTTAATATCCTCTACGTTCGCTGTGTCAATGAAAATTTCATGTTGTTTTCCTCCTTAAAAGCGGTGAAATCTGTTCACCATTCCCTTGTTATCGTTTGATATAAATTATACTCTATTCATGGAACTCCGGTCAAATAGCCACGATTTTTTATTAATAATTTTCTTTATTAATATTTTCAAATTATTAATCGAGCTTTTTTTAAATTTTTGATGGAAATGTTAAAATTATTTTTGATTTTTTCTTTTTATTATCGATTTTCACGCATTTATAAGGGGCATTAACATCTAACATGTATTTTCAGTTTGTAAAATTGAGTAATTATTAATAATAATTTTCGCAAAAGAATTAATTTTTCTTTTTTCGTGCATTTTTTGCATACGTTGTTGTTCCACGGACGATCAGCTGCGGTTCATATTCCACATGATAGGTACTGATCGGTACTGTTTCCATATTCGCTGAATGATGTGATGCTATCTTCTTCATTATAATATCACATGCATCCCTTCCTTTAAAAGTCACAAAATGCTCGATTGTCGTCAGATTCATGTTATGCATTCTGGCAAACAGTGTGTTATCACATCCCATCACGGACACATCGGCCGGCACTTTTATCTTTGCCTCATGAAGTGCATCCATGACTCCAAATGCAATCATGTCATTTAATCCGACAATTGCTGTCACATCTGTCGTTTCATTCAACAACTCTTTCGTCAGTTCATATCCAATCTTATATTCGGAATCAATATGTGCCACATCAAGATCAATCTCTTCTTTTGCCGCCTTGATGATCACCTGGTCTCGCAGACCCGGCTTTTTCATACTCTTTCAGGAAACCTTCCACCCGTTTTGAACGTTGTTTCTGTCTTGCTGTCAATGGCGGTGCTATATATGCAACCTTTCTGTGACCTAATTCCAGCAGATGCTTCGCCATCACTCTTCCAAGTTTTGAATTATCAAGTTCCACTGCATCTACATTCATCTTTTCATTCTGGTTATTTACGATCGCAACCGGTATCTGTTCTGCAATCTCTCCCACCAGATCCATAAAGCAATGGCTCGGATTACAGGTGTAGATAATCCCCAGCGGCCGTAACTGCCACATCATTTTCAGATAGCGTTCTTCCATCCGGAGATCTCTCTGTGTATTACATACAAAAAGACCAAATCCTTTTTCTTTTGCATGCGCCTCGATTCCCTGCAGCAGCATAACATAATACGGATTCGTCAGATTGGGGCAGAACACAACTAGAAGTTTCTCTCTTTTTGTCCCCTTCCTCGTTTTCCGTTTCGGCGGGACATATCCCAGCTCTTTTGCAGCATTTTCTACTTTTTCCACAGTCTCTTTGGCAAATGACACATCATATTTTTTGTTCAGGATCATAGAAACCGTAGATTGTGATACTCCGGCAGCATGGGCAATATCTGTTGATGTAACCTTTTTCTTCATTCTCTCACCTCTGGCGGGGACAAACACTCTACAGTTCTGTCCTTCCTTCAAGTGCCCGGAGAAGCGTCACTTCATCGATATACTCCAGATCTCCTCCGACCGGAACGCCGCTTGCAATTCTGCTTACTTTAATTCCCGTCGGTTTGATCAGCTTACTGATATACATCGCTGTAGTCTCACCTTCCAGACTCGAATTCGTTGCAATGATCACTTCTTTTACATCTCCCTGCAGACGCCCGATCAGTTCCTTTAATTTGATATCTTCCGGACTATCCCAAGCATCGGAGAGATTGCACCATGAAGCACATGATACACACCATTATATTTCCCTGTCTTTTCATATGCGCAAGATCTCTTGTATTCTCAACCACCATGATCGTCTGATGATCACGGTTACTGTTACTGCAGATCGGGCACAGTTCCTGATCGGTAAGTGTATAACATTCTTTGCAATATTTTATATTCTCTCTGGCTTCCACCATCGTAGAAGCCAGTCTTTTTACATCATCAACCGGCATATGAATCAGATGGAACGCAAGTCTTGCCGCAGATTTTGCTCCGATTCCCGGAAGGCATGACAGTTCCTCTATCAATTTGCTCATCTGATTACTGTAATAATCCATAATTTTTTAACTCCCTGTAAGAATCATTCTTTCCGGATCTTCTCTTAGAATAATCCCGGCATTCCGCCGCCCATGCCTCCGGTAAACTTAGACATTGCAGAAGTTGTCTCTGCGTCTACTTTCTCCAGTGCTTCATTGACTGCTGCCACAAGCAGATCTTCCAGCATCTCTACATCATCCGGATCTACTACTTCTTCATCCAGTTTTACTTTTAATATCTTCTTGCTTCCAGATACAGTCACTTCAACAGCACCGCCGCCTGCAGTTGCACTGAATTCTTTTGTCTCCATTTCCTTTGCCTGTTCTTCCATCTGACGCTGCATCTTCTGTGCCTGTTTCATCAGATTTGCCATATTTCCCGGCATTCCGCTCCTGGGAATCCTCCTCTTTTTGCCATGATAATATCCTCCTATTCGTCTTCTACAGTAATTTCCATATTGATCAGATTCTCCAGATCCACAAAGTGATCCTCGAATCTGCGTCCTGCCTCCATCTGGCGGACGTCTATCTCTACTTTTTTACCGATCTTCTGCTCGATCAACGACTGGATCTCTTCTTTGTGATCCGGCGTCGCAACTGCGCTGGCACTCAGTTCATCCGGCAGCACGATCAGAAGCCGGTTGCCTTCTCCGGCACTTAATCTCGCTTTTTTCAGATATGTGCGGAGCATCGGGGAAGCCTCATTGATGATCATCCGGAAATCTTTTGCCACCGCTTTCACGTCTTCATTTAATGCCTGCGGAAGTTCCGGTTTCGGCTTCGGTGCCGCTGCTTCTTTTGCATCGGATGCATACACAACACGCTCCCTGACCGGTGCTTCCCACGCTCCGTCCTCCAGCTGTTTTTCAATCGCACGGATGCGTTCCAGCAGGGCGTCCTTATTCTGATCCATTGCCGGACGGCATAATTTGATCAGGGTTACTTCCAGCAGAACCCTCTTCTGTGTCGCATATTTCAACTGATTCGTCAGATCCGAAAAAATGCGGATGTAGCGGATCAGTGTATCACTGTCAATCATCTGTGCTTCTTCTTTTAACAGTGCCAGATTCTCCGACGATACATCCAGTACATCTTCCATATCATCCGAGCTCTTCACCAGAAGCAGATTCCTCAGATACCATGTGAAATCTGCCGCCAGCTGAGACAATTCTCTTCCCTGCATTACCAGCTCATCTACCGTCTCGATCACCTGATGTACATCCATCGCAAGCAGCTGTCTTAACAGCCGGCTGAATACTTCCGTATCCACCGCTCCCAGCACTTCCAGTACATGATCATATGTCAGTGTCTCATTCATATAGAATGCCGCACACTGATCCAGAAGGCTCAGTGAATCCCTCATAGAGCCATCCGCCATCTTTGCGATATAGCGGACCGCCTTATCTTCCACATCCCATCCTTCTTTATCGATCAGTTCACGCAATCTCGCTGCGATCGTCTCAATGGAAATTCTTTTAAAATCATATCGCTGGCATCGGCTCAAGATCGTAATCGGAATCTTGTGTGCCTCCGTTGTCGCAAGAATAAATATAACATATTCCGGAGGTTCTTCCAATGTTTTTAACAATGCATTGAATGCGCCGATCGACAGCATATGCACCTCATCAATAATATATACTTTATATTTCCCTTCTGTCGGGCGATATGTGACCTCTTCACGGATCTCACGGATGTTGTCCACACCATTATTAGATGCCGCATCAATCTCGATCACATTCATCGATGTACCAGCTGCGATCGACCGGCACATTGCGCACTCCCCGCACGGCTTCCATCTACCGGATGTTCGCAGTTGACTGCTTTCGCAAATATCTTCGCAACGGTTGTCTTTCCGGTTCCTCTGGTCCCGCAGAACAAATATGCATGTCCGATACGATCTGCATTGATCTGGTTCTTCAATGTCCGGACGATCGCATCCTGTCCTTTTACATCTTCGAATTCATCCGGACGAAACTTACGGTATAATGCCGTATATGACATTCTTTACACTCCTTGTCTAAATGGAGATCCTGCTCAGTCTCCGCATCTATTCATCACCAAAGCTGATACCAATGGTCTTTGCCTCGCCAATGATCGATGCTTTTGGATCTACATATTTTAGTTTTCCGGCAACTTCTGACAATGGCACGCGGATAATCTCCTGATTTCTAGTCCCTACCATACATCCGAAATCACCTTCCAAAATTGCTCTCGAAGCTTCTGCACCAAGTCTTGTTGCAAGTACACGGTCATATGCACACGGAGAGCCGCCTCTTTGTGTATGTCCAGGAACTGTGATCCTTACTTCTTTATCTGTCTTTTCCTGAATCTTCTCAGCAAGTTCATATGCAACAGAAGGATATTTCTTCTTTGCTTTTTTCTCTTTTAATTCTTTCTTTGAGAGTGCTGCATCTTCTTTTGAAATTGCACCTTCGGCAACAGCAATAATTGTAAATCTCTTCCCTGCTTTGCCGCGTTTTTCAATTGCGTTAACCACTGAATTGATATCGTATGGCATCTCCGGAAGAAGAATAATATCGGCACCACCGGCAATTCCTGCATGAAGTGTGACCCATCCTACTTTATGTCCCATTACTTCCACGATAAATACACGGCTGTGAGATGTCGCTGTTGTATGGATCTTATCAATCGTATCTGTTGCAATATCTACTGCACTCTGGAATCCGAACGTCATATCTGTTCCCCAGAGATCATTATCGATCGTCTTCGGGAGTGTTACCACATTAAGTCCTTCTTCTCTCAGCATATTGGCTGATTTGTGTGTTCCATTCCCTCCCAGAATTACCAGGCAGTCCAGATTCAACTTGTGATATGTGTGTTTCATCGCCTCTACTTTGTCAATTCCGTCCTTATCCGGTACTCTCATCAACTTAAACGGCTGTCTGGATGTTCCCAGGATTGTTCCGCCAAGTGTCAGGATTCCCGAAAAATCTTTTGACGTAAGCATCTTAAAATTCGAATAGATCAAACCCTTATATCCATCCTGGAATCCATAAATCTCTACATCATCCCTTTTTGAAACAAGCCCCTTTACGACGCCTCTCATTGCTGCATTCAGTGCCTGGCAGTCGCCGCCACTTGTAAGCATTCCAATTCTTAACATATATCTGCTCCTTTCTATATTGCCTGTGTATTCGTTTATTCTGCACCATATAGAATTTCCGGTTTAGAAAAGTCCTACCTATGAGCTTACCCACTTTCTGTATACAATACCAGTAAAATTATAACTTATTTTTATGGCCGAGACAATACGAGACAGATGTTTTTTCATCCGGCTCACTCCTGCTGACAAAAATTCCCCTGTCTCTTTTTCCAAAACGTGTTATAATACATGTGGAAAATTTGTGTAGAAAGCAGGTAGTATTGTGGATAAATTAGATATTAAATTATGGACACTTGCGTCCAAAGGTCAGATCGTTCCTGACCGTTCATTACTGAAAACACCGGAACAGATTGAAATGATTAAAAAAAGTGCAGCGTTGAACACCGCAGTTCTCGATCATGTAGCAGCTCATATTCACGCAGGAATGAGCACTGCCGAGATCGATAAACTGGTGTATGATTTTACAACAGAGCATGGCGGAATTCCTGCGCCTCTGAATTATGAAGGATTTCCAAAAAGCGTGTGCACTTCTATCAACAACGTTATCTGCCACGGCATCCCAAGTGAACACGAGATCCTGATCGATGGCGATATCATCAATGTTGATGTATCTACTATCTTAAACGGCTATTTTTCCGATGCATCCCGTATGTTCACGATCGGTGAGGTATCTCCGGAAGCAGAACGTATCGTCCGTGTCACAAAAGAGTGCGTGGAACTCGGCCTCAAAGCCGCAAAACCATGGGGACATCTCGGAGACATTGCTTATGCGATCAATTCCCACGCACAGGAAAACGGATATTCTGTTGTAGAAGAGATCGGCGGTCATGGAATCGGTCTGGAATTCCATGAGGAACCATTTGTAAGTTATGTTACTCCAAAGGGCAGCGAGATGGTTCTGGTCCCAGGTATGATGTTCACGATTGAACCAATGATCAATCAGGGATCTCCGGAATTCTATGTAGATGAAGACAACGGCTGGACCGTTTATACAGATGATGACGGTCTTTCTGCCCAGATTGAATATATGGTTCTTATCAAAGAAGACGGAGTAGAAGTTCTTACAAAATAACACAGAGAACCTGCCACAGGCAACTCCATTTTTTTGCATACTCAGATATTAAAAAAGATTACCGGAAAGGACAGTTCCTTTTCCGGTAATCTTTTTTATCTCCACTCTACAGGATATATAGCCAGTCATGCTCCTCTTCATTCCGCATTCCCAGCACCAATGCCGAATGCGGTCCCATATTTGCAACCACTTCACCATCTTCCACCAGATATTCCTCATACTCTGTTGTATATCCGTCTTTGTAAGAATACAGCAGACGTTTCATACGACATTTCGCCGGAATCTCAGCCTCCCATACAGGAACTTTCACTTCCGTACGTTCGCTGCGGTTATTGATCACGATGACGATCCGGTCATTGCCTTTGAACCTTGCATAAGACAGGACATTCTCTTCTCCGCCAAGAATCTTCAGAGAACCGGTTCTAAGTGCCGGATGCTCTTTGTGAATGCGGATCGCTTCTTTGTGAAACGCAATCAGTTCATGGTCTTCACGTCCCCACGGATAGGTCCTTCTGTTATCCGGATCCGTGAATCCACAGACACCTGCCTCATCACCATAATATATGGTCGGTGCTCCGACCCATGTCATCTGCATGACGACCGCTTCACGCATAACCGCTTTATTTACATATTCATTTGCAGCTTCCGGTCCCAGATGTTCTACACGACCAACCATGTGGTTTCGTTCTTGTAAGGAATCTCGAATGATCATGGTTCGAAGTTCGTTCATCGCTACCTGCAGTGAAGGGGTCAGCATGTTCGACATATGATGTGCCATCGACCCGATAAAGTTATCGATGTTACCGAGAAGTTCTTCTCTGGCCTCATCACTGTGCTTTTCCATTCCTGTCAGAAACCATGTGATCGGTCCATGAATGCATCATAGTTCATGACGGTATCCCACTCGTCACCTTTAAGCCAGTCTCTCGGATCCCCGTAATGTTCCGCAAGGTCAGTGCACTCGGATTCGCATCTTTCACGGCTCTTCTGAATTTCTTCCAGAAATCATGGTTATATTCATTGCTGCGTCCCAGATCTGCTGCCACATCCAGACGCCATCCATCTACATTATACGGCGGTGATACCCATTTCCGCCCGATATATAAGATATAATTTTCCAGCTTTACAGAATCTTCATAATTCAGTTTCGGCAAAGTATCATGTCCCCACCAGCCATCATAATTACCATTATACGGCCAGTTCTCCGGTCCTTCTTTGAAGAAACGGAAGTAGCTTCTGTACGGACTGTCTGCCGATATATAAGCACCCGGTTCATAATCTTTTTCGCCTTCGTATATTCTCTCACGATCCATCCACTTATTGAAAGAACCGCAATGGTTGAATACGCCGTCCAGAATCACTTTCATACCACGACGGTGTAATTCTTCTACCAGCTTAATGAACAACTCATTACTTGCTTCCAGGTTCTTAAGACCTGTCGTGCGTTTTTTATACTTCGTTGCCTGACTGTTGTCCGTCACACCATCCGGAAGCACCTCACCTCCGTCATCTACGATCTTCCCATAATGCGGATCAATATAATCATAATCCTGGATATCGTATTTATGGTTCGACGGTGACACAAATAATGGATTAAAATATACAACTTCTACACCCAGCTCCTGCAGATAATCAAGTTTATCCATGACTCCCTGCAGATCCCCGCCGTAGAATTCTCTTACACCCATGTTCGCCGGATATTTATCCCAGTTCGTTACTCTCTGGGAATAATCTCCGATATAGTAATACTCGTTCGTCTCTACATCATTTGACTTATCTCCGTTATAAAAGCGGTCTGTAAATATCTGATACATAACCGCTCCCTTTGCCCAGTCCGGTGTGGAAAATCCGGGTACTACAACAAAGTTATAGTACTCCAGGATCTCGCGAGAGATTCCACATCGTCCATAATAATATTTTTCTGTTCCAGACTGCACTTCGAAACAATATCTGAAAGGCTCTGCCCCCAGACGCACTTCAAACGTATAATAATCAAATTCTCCCTGTGTGCACTCTTTTTCCATTACATATGTGTCAGCCGATGTCACAAGCCCTACTCTGTCTGCATCATCCTTCGCCGTACGGAACCGGAACGTTACCAGTTCATTCTCCTTCGGTTCAGGGGGATATACATACCCTTCTGTTCCATCGCAAAATAAAGCCGCCTTATTCATATAACTAACACCTCTCTCATTTTTTGTTTCCGGAAAGGAAAGCTCTTCCTCCTAGTCCTCCGATACATCTTCCGGGAACAGCGCTTCAAATTCTTCCCGGGAAATCTTTTCTTTCTCCAGCAGAAGGTCTGCGCATGTATGCAGAACATCGTCATATTTTCTAATGATATGTCTTGCTCTGTCATAACATTCATCAATAATTCTCTTTACTTCCTGGTCGATTACAGTAGCCACACCCTCTCCGTAGCCTCTTGCTGTATGCGCCAGATCACGTCCGATGAACACCTCATTGTTGTCATCATCATAGTTGATCAGCCCGACTGCTTCCGACATACCGAACTTTGTAACCATGGATTTTGCCAGACCGGTTGCCTGTTTGATATCCTGAGATGCACCGGTTGTGATATCATCAAATACTTCTTCTTCGGCTACACGTCCACCGAGTGATACCGTAATATCCTGAAGCATCTTTCCTTTTGTATTAAACATCTCATCCTTTTCCGGAAGCGGCATCGTATATCCTCCCGCACTTCCTGTCGGGATGATCGAGACACTGTATACAGGTCCCACATCCGGGAGTACATGGAACAGGATTGCATGCCCTGCTTCATGAAATGCTGTGATTCTCTTCTCTTTTTCGGAAATGACACGGCTCTTCTTCTCTGCACCGATTCCGACTTTTACAAATGCTTTCTTAATATCATCCTGTTTTAAAAATACTCTGTTATCCTTCGCTGCAAGAATTGCTGCCTCGTTCAGAAGATTTTCCAGATCTGCACCTGTAAATCCTGCTGTTGTCTGCGCAATCTGCTGCAGATTGATCTCCTCACTCAGTGGTTTGCCTTTCGCATGAACCTTAAGGATCTCCTCACGTCCTTTGATATCAGGTCTTCCAACCATAACCTTGCGGTCAAATCGTCCCGGACGAAGGATTGCCGGATCAAGGATGTCTACTCGGTTGGTTGCAGCCATCACGATGATACCTTCATTGACACCAAAACCATCCATCTCTACAAGTAACTGGTTTAGTGTCTGCTCACGCTCGTCATGTCCGCCGCCCATTCCGGTTCCACGGCGTCTTGCAACTGCATCGATCTCATCGATAAAGATGATACAAGGTGCATTCTTCTTAGCCTCCTCGAACAGGTCTCTGACACGGGATGCACCGACACCGACAAACATTTCCACAAAATCCGAACCGGAGATCGTAAAGAACGGAACTCCCGCTTCTCCGGCAACTGCCTTCGCAAGCAGTGTCTTACCGGTTCCCGGAGGGCCTACCAGCAACACGCCTTTCGGGATTCTTGCTCCCACCTGGATATATTTCTTCGGAGATTTCAGGAAATCAACAATCTCCTCCAGTTCCTCTTTCTCTTCTTCCAGACCTGCCACCTGAGCAAATGTCACTTTCTTGTCACGGTCTGTACTCAGTCTTGCACGGCTCTTTCCAAAATTCATTGCTTTCGAATTCGCACCGCCGCCCTGCCGGTTCATCAGACCGAAGAGCAGGAAAACTCCGCCCAGTGTAAGAATAACCGGCAGAAATGTGGTTGCTGCCCAGCTGTCCTGCGGGATATCCGGCATCGTATACTCCACATTCTGTTCTTTCAGATAATCCTGGATCTCGTTAACATCAGAAACATACAGATATCTGATCTTATCGGAATCGTCGTCTCCCTTCAACGTAATCTCTACACGTCCCGTCGGAACACTCTTATTCTGATTCACTTCTACCGACTCGATCTTGTCATCTTGAATCAACTGTTGGAAATTCTTCCAGGTAATCTCTTTTTCTCGTTGATCGAACTGATTGGTAAACCACAGTGCTGCGAACAAAAATACGACAAACACCAGGAATACAGCACCGTTCAGTCCTCTCGCTTTCTTATTATTCAATTTTCAGGCTCCTTTCTTGTGACACGCCTATTCTACGCCCTCTACCACTCCGATAAACGGAAGGTTTCTATATCTCTGAGCGTAATCCAGACCATATCCCACAACAAATTCGTCCGGGATATTGAATCCGACATAATCTACTTTTACATCTTTTACTCTTCTTTCCGGTTTGTCCAGAAGCGTACAAAGCTTCATACTCTTTGGATTTCTCTTAGCCAGGATATCCATCAGATAATATAATGTTCTTCCTGAATCAATGATATCCTCTACGATCAGCACATCTTTTCCTTCCAGTGTCTCATCTAAGTCTTTGGCGATCTTAACGACACCGCTTGACTTTGTTCCGTCACCGTAGCTGCTGACACTCATAAAATCCATAGATACCGGAACGGTGATTCTCTTTGCCAGTTCACACATAAAGAATACTCCGCCCTTTAACACGCAGATCAGATGCACCTGCTTTCCCGCATAATCTTTGCTGATCTGTTCTCCAAGTTCTTTGATCCTCTTTGCAACATCCTCTTCAGGAACTAATACTTTAACTGTCTCTGCCATCTTCTTCTCCTCCGTTAAATTCTATTTCCAAAATCCTTTTGGTCTTATCTGTAATCTGATACGCCTGGTTCTGTCTGTATCCGATAATCCACAGAATGTGACTGCCATCTGCTGCCAGCCAGATCTTATCTCTGTCTTCCCGCGGGATCTTCGCATTGATAAAATACTTCTTCAGACTCTGCGTTCCGCCATTTCTGTCGATTGTGATATAGTCACCGGACTCTTTATGTCTTATTTTTACAGTGCTCTTAATTATATCATAGTCAAACCATTTCGTGTAGGTTTTTTTAGGAAATGCGCCTGTTTCCGCCGTTTGTTCAAACATCCGCATATGCACTCCCGGTTCATTGCCGGCGTCCTCTTTTTCCCCTGTTTTGAGATCTGATCTGTCAAGCAGGATTCCATCATAACATTTTTCCGCTGTCATTTTATAAGGAAGGCTGATCTTTCTTCCGGTCTGAAGCCGTGCCAGATCTTCGATCAGTCTTACATGCACCTGCTCGATATCTTTTCTGCGCCCCGCCAGTTCACATAGCAGCGCATGAATCAGGAACGAACGTACAGTCTTATCGACATCCCGGAATAATTCCTCTTTGATCAGCAGTTCCGGAACGTTTTCACGTTCTTCATACAGATCTTCTGCACTCCCACACGGCCGCTTTTCCACATATCGCTCCCTGCATTTTTGCACTTCCTGTTCCATAAACGCCCACACTGCACGCATCTGTTCCATCGTCTCGGACATGTGCATGACCGCCTGCGGATTGACCTCTTGTTCGAGATAGGGAATCACATGATTCCGGATCCGGTTTCTCGTATAGTGATCTTCCAGATTCGTCTCATCCGTACAATAACTGATTCCCTTTTCCTGTAAAAATGCTTCAATCTCACATCTCTGCACACAGAGAAGCGGACGGATATACCGGACGGTATCTCCTTCTGCCGGGCTGATACCGCCAAGTCCACGCAGGCCGCATCCGCGGCTTAAGTTCCACAAAAGCGTCTCCGCATTGTCATTTTGGTGATGCGCCAGCGCAATCTTTGTACCGTTTTTCTCTTTGCACACCTTTTCAAATATCTGCCGCCTGATATTCCTGCCCGCCTCTTCCAGCGTCAGGCCCTGTTCTTTTGCATACTGCTCCACATTCTCATGAAATGCCAGATACCTGACCCCGAGTTGTCTGCATAGTGCCTTTACATATCTCTCATCGGCATCTGCACTGTCACCGCGGATCCCATGATGGATATGCACCACCGTCAGTTCCAATGGCATCTCATTTTTAAATTCTTTTAACATGAAAAGAAGGCATACGGAGTCTGCGCCTCCAGATACGCCTATGATTACATGATCATTCTCCTGTAACATATGGTATTTTTCCACATATGCTTTCACCCGTTGATACATTCCGGCCTTCCTTTTCCTTTATTCTGTCTGTATAAATTCTTCCTGCCCGGTCCTTGATCTTCCACTCACCGGTATGGCAAATATATAAGCTATATATAAATTAAATATATAAAATTTCTTATAGAAAGTCAACTTAAGCCCCATATTCCAATCACCAGCACCGTCATATCATCCATCGGCATCCCGCCGGAACTTTTCAACACCTGACTTAAGATTCCGCGGGCAAATTCCGTCGGATTGACAATATCCGTCTCCCGGATGAATTCCACTAATTTTTCTTCCTGTGAACCTTCAGGCAGGGCATCCATCACGCCATCTGTCACCATGATCACATATTCTCCCGATTCCAGATTCCGCTCTTCCCTGTCCAGTTCTATATTCTGTACAACACCGATCGGAAGTGTCGTCGACTCGATTTTTTCAACTTCTTTCTTCCTCTTAATAAAAGTCGCCGAGCTCCGGCCTTTACAAATTCACAACTTCCCTGATACAGATCAAACAGGCAGACATCCAATGTACAGAACTTCACTTCTTCCCGTCCTGTCACCAGCGCCGTATTCATCATCTGCACCGCTGTCTCTACCGGAAATCCTGCTTCCAGCAGTTCTTCCAGCATCTCCACCACCATTGTACTGTCCCGGAATGCTTCCTCTCCGGAACCCATGCCATCCGAAAGCGCAACTCCTTTGCGTCCGCCCGGAAGATCCTTCATCAGAAACGTATCTCCCGATATCTCTTCCAGTCCTTTTCCGATCCTCGCAACACCCTGCAGTGTCTGAAACTTTGCTCCCTCCATACAGGCAATGGTGCCATATTCTTCTCCGATCACAAGCCTTTCCCCCTGTCTCGGAATCATCGTTCTTCCTATACATTTTCCCACCAGAAACGCAACATCTTTTGCAAGGACGACCCGTCCTTTCATGGCTTTTACCGTCAGATGGACTTCATATTTTCCCTGCTGTGTCATGTAAAACACAACCGAAAGCAGCTTCACATTTTCTTTTTTCAGCGCTGCCTTTATACGCTTCTCCAAATGGTCATCCTGGAAGATCCCGGCATCCAGTTCCTGGTTGTATACTGTATCATTTTAGCGAAGCTCGTAAGTTGTCTTGCATACCCCTCTCTTGCCTGCACCAGTCTGTGATTCCACATCAGGATCTGCTTGGCATTCTCGAATTCTTCCAGACTCTCTCTTAAAAAACGTGGTGCAAACAGGCACTGTCTCTTCAGCCTGCGTTTTAATTCCATATTCAGTTCTGCGCCATATTCTTCTGCCGCACACAGGATCTCATACATCATCTGATAAGTCACCGAGTGCTTTTCTCCCAGACATTCTCCCCGCCGTTCACAGCCTGCACAGACATTCCCTGTCACCTTTTCAAACATTTCATCAATTTCTTCTCTGGACAAGGTTCCTTTGTATGCCTCCATATTCAGAAATGTTTTGGATAAATGCTGCAGTGAATCGGCAAATTTGTCCATCTGTACCACATATGGATTTACAAATATTTCCTGTTCCTTTATCTGTGCCAACTTTGTCGTTCCCCTTTCTTCTGATACATGACGGAAAAAAGCTTCAGGAATCTCTTCCTGAAGCTTATCATTCGTCTTTTATAGTCTTATTTCGATTTAAAAACAATCTCGTTGTCATGTACCAGACCCAGCTTTTCTTTCGCTACATCTTCTACATATTTATCCGTTCCAACGTATTTTTCCAGTTCTTTAATCTCTTTTTTCCGATCCTGTTCCGCCTGGATCTGCTCTTTTAATTCCGTCTCCTGCGCCTGATACTCCCTGTTCTTTGCCTTTAATGTCATACTGTTTGCAGACACCATAACTGTCAACATAAGAACAACTGCGCTGATCGCCAACACACTTCTCTTATGATTCTGAGAACGCTTGCGCTGCCGTCTTCTGCGGTTTCTCTGCTTTACATCATTCATATTAATTTACTCACCCTTGCCGGCAGCCCTGCCGTTTCACTCACCTATTAATTATTTTTATTCTATCTTTTTTCCCCGGGTTTTTCAAGTGTTTCGGTAAAAAATCTGCTATGCCGCCGTACAATTTTCCGACAAATTTCCCCCGTAATCGCAAGAAAAACTGACATAATGATCCCGCCGATTCCAACACCTAGTATGAAATACCACCGCACACTACCACTGCTTGTGTAGTAAATCTGCACAAACAAAAAAATCGCGGTTCCGATCCAATAGATCAGATCCTCCAGTTCAATAACCCAATGAGCATGGTGTACCACTTCCCGCAGGCAGCTGATACAACGGTATGCAAGACGTACGATTGCTCCGGCCAGGACCGCCAGCAGAAATATGAACAGTTCTTTTCCTATCCCCATCTTACATTTCACCTTATTTTCCTTATTCCTCATGACATTCCCGGTTCTCCGGCAGATCACCGGAATAACTTTTCAAAAAGGCCTCCTGCCTGCTTTGCTGTCGAATGGATATCCGAATATGAGATACTGTCAATGTTTCCCGACAGATCGATCTCTCCCTTTCAAGATTCACACGGTTCACATGCAGATCCGTTCCTCTCACCATCAGCATTCCCTGCTCTGTCTCCAGCAATATCTCATTCAGATTAAAAGACAGCACATCCAGAACACCTGTCACCAGTCCTGCCTTCCGGTTATTCAATATCAGTTTATGGTTTTTCTGTACTGCTACCGTCTCCAAAACTATCACAACCTTTCTTACTAATCATATGAAAAGGAAATCGAAATTATGACTTTTCACATAATTATGCAAGAAAGGTTGTGATGATCCCCGCCGCTTTTTCACCGGCCATTAATAAGGTTTATAAATATTTGAAAAGGTCTCCTGCCTCTTCTTTTTTCGTTGTATCTTTAATATCAAGAACTTCTACTTTTACGGTTCTTGTTCCGAACTGGATCTCTATGATATCTCCTTGTTTTACTTTTACAGACGCCTTGGCCGGTTTATCATTTACCAGTACACGGCCGGCATCGCAGGCTTCATTCGCAACCGTCCGGCGTTTGATCAATCTGGATACTTTTAAAAATTTGTCTAATCTCATCTATCTGTTCTCCTGTATACTTTACTGTCAGCCGGTTCTTTCGAACGCATAATGCTAAAAAACCGAAGAGTATCAGGACACTCTCCGGCATAAATCCTTTCGGATAAATATTACAAATTCAGACTACTCGTTGATAGCATCTTTTAATGCTTTACCAGCTTTGAACTTTGGTGCTTTGCAAGCTGCAATCTTCATAGTCTCGCCTGTCTGAGGATTTCTTCCTTCTCTCTCAGCTCTCATGCTTACTTCAAAAGTACCAAATCCAACAACCTGTACTTTATGCTCTTTCTTTAATTCATCTGTTACAACATCAACGAATGCTTTTAAAGCTTTCTCGGAATCTTTCTTTGATAATTCTGCCTGGTCAGCGATTGCTGCGATCAGTTCTGTTTTGTTCATGGATATATCCTCCTCTTATTTACATTTAGAATTCATAATTTCGATTCTTTTTATACAAAGTCACTGTCCATACCCCGTCATATGACATGCCTTTATGTACTGTTATACCTGTTTTCATACGGAATGTCAAGGTAAATCCCCTGTTTTCCCTGTATTTTCAAGGTTTTCCGGCATTTTCAGGTGCCTCAGAGTTCAAATCCAAACAGTTCTTTTAAAAACATTTTTTTCTCTTCTGTCTGCTTTATCGCAGTCTTTAGTTTCTCTGTATTTTTTACCGATATCCACGCTTTATTCATGCAATAGTATGAATTTGCAATTTTCCAGAACTTTCCGGATAAATCAGACGGATTTTCAAATATTCTGTTTCGCTTCTGGTAAGTGGGTGGATTGCAGAATACGCATTCAGCATGCCATCTCCGAGCCGGAGCTTCCACCCGCTTTTCTCCATTACTTTTCTGAGAAAATAGTACAGATCCTCTACCTGGATATCCCGATGGAATTTTTCAAAATTCATTGTCGCGATTCCTTCTCTTGTCATGATGATATTATGGTAATTATACTCTCCGTGCGTCATACCGGAACGGTTCATCTCTTCCTGATACAATTGTTCATAATCCGACTGTTCCAGTTCGCATACCGCTGCTTCTGCCCACTGATACATCAGTTCAAACTGCTGCAAAAATGCAAATTCAAATTCCCCTTTCGGGACAGCTTTTCTGACAAACTGCCGTACTTTTTTTAATTCCCGGTTATGCCGTCTGTATTTTTCACCGGTCTTAATCCCTTCTGTAATCCCATGCTCCAGTTCATGCCTCATAACAGTATGTAATTTCGCCAGATTCCCGGCCGCTTCTAATATTTCCCTGGTCTTTTTTATGTCGCATTCATGGCCTGCATACCATTTTTTCAGCATATACCGGTCACCATTATCCAACGAAGAGATATATTCACCGTTCCGGTTCGCTACCATATAATCGATCTGATGCTCTCCTTGTTCATAAAGCCAGGTATAAAGTTCGCATAACGCAGGGATTCTTTTTTCGGATGTTGCAACTTCCTTCAAAAGGAATACCCCTTTGTTCGTTTCGCATAAAACAGCACCTCTGACTTTACGGGTGCTGTTTACTTCTATATCATATTGTTCCAGTATTTTTTGTTCAAATTCCTGCATTTATATTCCCCGCGCTTTACACTTGATATTCTTTTTAAATGTATGTGGGAAATATAAAAAATATTCACTGCTGTTATACCTCTTTATCCGGGGAAATATAATTCAACAGGGTCTCTTTCGTATTCATTTCCGGATTCTCGATCACAAGGTTCAATAATTCGTTTAACTTTTCCCCAATCTCTTTTCCCGGCTTCATTCCTGCCCGGATCAGATCTCTGCCTGTCACAGCTAATTCTTTCAACGAAACACACTGTCCCTTTTCTATAATCTCTGCATATGTCTGTTCTACTTCATCCAGATTTTTTAACTTTTCCGCTCTCTGGTACTCACTTTGTGCCAGAACATCTGCCTTCTGACTTCCATATAATATGGGAAAATATCTTCGCCGATCTTATTCATTGCTCTTCTGACATTCTTCGGCACGGCCGGCATGCGGTAATCATGATTCAGCACAAGTCTTGTAACCTTATGCAGCGTATCATTATCGAATTTTAATCTCCGGAGTACTTCTTTCGCAATGCGCTCACTTCCCAATGCATGCATTTAAAATGCGCAACGCCGTCTTCATCCATAGTTTTGTATTCCGGTTTTCCTGTATCATGCAGTAACATTGTCAATCTTAAGATCTTATCATTGCGGACATTCATCATCGCATGAATGGTATGTTCCCCGACGGTGTACATATGATGCAGTGTTTCCTGCTTTGTCTCCATCATACGGTCAAATTCCGGCAAAAATATCTTCGTAATTCCAAGTTCATAGGCAGTTCTTATCAATTCCGGCCGGTCAGATGTCAGCATCTTCACCAGCTCTACCTGTATCCTCTCCGCACTGATATTTTCGAGTGTCGGTGCAAGAAGCTTCATTCCTTCTTTCGTCTCCTCATCGATCTCAAATCCCAGCTGCGCTGCGAACCTGACACCTCTTAAAATCCGGAGTGCATCTTCCGAGAACCGTTCCTTGGCATTTCCCACACAACGGATCATATGCTTTTCCAGATCCTGCATTCCTCCAAAGATATCTACGATCCCATCCTTGTCATTATATGCCATGGCATTGATCGTAAAATCCCGTCTGAGCAGGTCTTCCTTCAGATTCCTTGTAAATGTCACTTCTTTCGGATGTCTGCTGTCCTCATATTTTCCATCGATTCTGTACGTCGTAACTTCGTAACCCTCATGATTCAGAAGTACAGTTATCGTCCCATGTTCAATTCCGGTATCAAATGTTTTGTCGAATAATGCCTTTGTCTCTTCCGGCATCGCCGATGTTGTAATATCCCAGTCGCCCGGTTCTCTTCCGAGGATAGAATCTCTGACACATCCCCCGACTGCGTATGCTTCAAATCCATGCGACTGTAAGGTATGAATGATAAACTGTACATCATCCGGTAATTTTATATTAAAGTTATCCACAAATATCTCCTCCGTCTATCCATGTTATCAACATTCTATATCATACCATATTTTTGCCTGTGTCTGTGGATGAAAATAGACGTGGATTTTTTAATCCACCGTCCATCTTTATAATCCGTTTATTCTTAATATGATTTACCCCAGTAAGCCATGTGTTTCGCAGGTTTTCCGCAATAAATACATTTATCGGAAATGAATTCTTCATCTTCGATCAGACATCTTGTTGCAGCTCCGCCTGTCTGATATTTTACTTCGCCCTCACATTCCGGATCTCCACACCAGCATGCTTTTACAAATCCACGGTTGGCTTTGAACTTCTCAACCATTTCATCCATTGTAGTAGCTGTATCAATGTGGCTGTTCAGGAATTCTTCTGCTCTGTTGTACATATCCTGCTGCTCCTGCTCTAAGATCTCGCGCAGTTTTACTGCGATCTCATCGAGAGATACAACGATCTTTTCACGGTTATCACGACGTACAACAACAACCTGGTTCTTCTCGATATCCTTTGGTCCGATCTCGATACGTGTTGGGATACCAAGGATCTCCTGCTCAGAGAATTTCCATCCTGTACTCTTATCAGAGTCATCGATCTTCACTCTGTATCCTGCTTTTTTCAGTTCGTCAAGCAGTGCATAAGATCTGTCAAGTACACCTTCTTTGTGCTGGGCGATTGGAATGATTCTACATTCAACCGGTGCCACGTGTGGTGGCAGTACCAGTCCGTCATCGTCACCGTGAACCATGATCAGGGCTCCGATACTTCTTGTTGACCATCCCCATGATGTCTCATACGCACTGTGCAGTTCGTTGTTCTTATCTACATATTTGATTCCGAATGCATCCGGGAATCCGTTTCCGAAGAAATGGCTTGTCGCAGACTGAAGTGCTTTTCCGTCATGCATCAGTGCTTCGATCGTGTATGTGTCTTCTGCTCCGGCGAATTTCTCGTGTTCTGCCTTTCTTCCTGCTACGAATGGGATAGCCATTGTCTCTTTATAGCAATCCTTATAAACTTCCCACATCTGGATTGTTCTTTCTTCAGCTTCTTCATATGTTGCATGAAGTGTGTGACCTTCCTGCCATAAGAATTCTCTTGAACGGAGGAATGGTCTTGTTGTCTTCTCCCAACGGAGAACGGAGTTCCACTGGTTCCATACCTTTGGAAGATCTCTGTATGATTTTACAGTCTTTGCCCAGAGGTCACAGAACAATGTCTCTGATGTAGGGCGTACGCATAATCTTTCCTGCAGTCTTTCCATTCCACCATGTGTTACCCATGCAACTTCCGGTGCGAATCCTTCTACGTGATCAGCTTCTTTTTCCAGAAGTGATTCCGGAATCAGTACTGGCAGGTATACATTCTCAACTCCTGTTTCTTTAAAACGTCTGTCCAGATCTGACTGGATCAGTTCCCAGATTGCATAACCATTCGGTAAGTAGTTCATGCATCCTTTTACGCTTGAATAATCACAAAGATTTGCTTCACGTACAACGTCTGTGTACCACTGTGCGAAATCTTCGTCACGAGATGTAATGTTTTTGACTAATTTTTCCTTTGCCATGTTTCTCTTCTCCTTTTCAATTTTGGTGGAATCCTTATTCCACGTTATTTTTTTTGCCGGGAGTTCCGCAACCTGGCACAAAAAACGCCGGGCCTTTCGACTCCCCGAAAAAGGGACCGAAAAGCTCGGCGGTACCACCCTAGTTAACTGCGACCCTTTCGCAGCTCTCTTCATTGGCCGTTAACGCCGGCTGACACGCTGCACTTTCATACAGTGGCTCCAGGACCGGTTCCATGTGATGAACAGCAGATATCTCACACCATATGATATCCTCTCTGCAGCTGGATTCTCATGTACTAATTCCCTTCATCGCCATAAAAAATATTGAATTGTCAATTATTTTAATCCATGAGGTATGTTTTGTCAAGATATTATCCCTGCTTCTGCCAGTACTTTCCCGCTCAATTATGTTTTCCTCTTTTCTCCACAACTTCTTGCAGTTTTTTCCCCTCCATGATTTAATAAGTATAACATTTGTTTTAACAAAGGAGAAGTATATGGCTACTTTAAATATATTATATGAAGATCCGCACATTTTAGTCTGTGTCAAGCCACACGGTATCGCAACCCAGAGCAAAAGTATCCGTTACCCGGACATGGTCAGCCTAATCAAAAACCATCTGGCGAAATCCAGTGGTTCCAGGAACCCCGGCTCAGCTGAGCCTTACCTTGCCGTCATCCACAGACTGGACCAGCCGGTCGCCGGAATCCTTGTCTTTGCTAAGACTCCGGCTGCTGCAAAAGATCTGAATAAACAATTACAGAATCAGGGATTCGGGAAATATTACCGGGCACTTGTTGCCAATACACCTTCAACAAAAGAAGGAACACTTGAGAATTATATGGTCAAAGATGCCAGAACAAACACTTCCCGTATCTGTTCTGCGAAGGAAAACGGATCAAAAATTGCACGGCTGCATTATGATACAATTCCTGTTACGGACTGGCTGTTTACCGCACCTGCTGCTTTCCACGGAACTGAGCTGGAAATCCATCTGGATACCGGCCGCCATCATCAGATCCGTGTACAACTCGCATCTGTCGGTTGTCCGATTGTTGGAGATACCAAATATAATCAGGAACTTTCTGACACCACGGGCTGGCAGACAATCCGGCTGTGTGCTTATAAACTAGATTTTAAGCACCCGATTACACATAAGACTATGCATTTTCAGTTAACAAATGATCCTGTGTAATTTTTACCGATAAAAAATAACTGTCATAAGACATTTTTAAACAAACTGCTGACAGCTTGTTCTGACACACAACATTCAAAAAAGGAACAGGAAATTCCTGCTCCTTTTTCGCCGATACATATACCATCTATGCTTCTGCTGCATCCTCTGCCAATGCTTCTTCATATTTCTCAAGGATGAAATTCTGAATGCGCTCTCTTGTTCTTGAATTGATCGGATGTGCAATATCTCTATATTCCCATCCACAGCTTCTTGCTAGGCATCGCAATAAAGAGTCCCTTCTCTCCTTCAATCACCTTAATGTCATGTACCACAAATTCCTCATCCATGGTAATGGAAACGACAGCTTTCAGCTTGCCCTCCTTTGCTACTTTACGCACGCGTACATCTGTAATCTGCATTTTTCTAGCCCCTTTCTTCTAGCCTTTGCACCATTTTCTCTTAAAGTGCATACCTCTCATTTTTTTCTACGACTACTCTCACACCATTTTCACCAACATAACGTGTATTTGCCCGAATCGTATCTCTGCTTTCCACAATGCAATTCTCAATATATACATTATCTCCGAGATAGACATCATTCAAAATAATGGAATTCTTAATGACACAGTTGTTCCCCACGAATGTCTTCTTGAAAAGAATCGAATTCTCGACTGTTCCATTAATAATGCTTCCGCTTGCCACAAGACTGTTCTTAACCATGGATCCCGGATTATACTTTGCCGGCGGCAGATCACTGACCTTGGAATAGATGCTCGGCTGTGTCCGGAAGAAATACTCCCGTACTTCTGGCTTCAGGAAATCCATATTTGTCTGATAATATGCATCCACTGTTGAAATGTTGCTCCAGTAATCTTTTATTTTATAACCGTAGATTTTCTTCAGATTCTTATACCTGATGAGAATATCGGTCACAAAATCATGTCTGTCATCTTCTGCGCAACGTTCGATCAGATCGATCAGCTGGCGTCTTCTGATTACATAGATACCCGTTGATACAATCTGTGACTGTGCCACCATCGGCTTCTCTTCGAATTCTTCAATGCGCATAGAATCATTCATTTTGATTGTTCCGAAACGACTCGCATCTTCGTTCGGACCAAGTTCTTTACAAACAACTGTAATATCTGCTTTCTTTGCAATATGATATTCCAGCACTTTGTTATAATCCATCTTATATACTGCATCACCTGATGTAATAATAACATAAGGTTCATGACAACGTTTTAAGAAATCCAGATTCTGGTATATCGCATCTGCCGTTCCGCGATACCAGTATCCGTTCTCCGCTGTGATCGTCGGGGTAAATACATAAAGCCCCCCTTGTTTTCTTCCGAAATCCCACCATTTTGAGGAATTCAGATGTTCATTCAGTGAACGTGCATTGTACTGCGTCAGAACTGCCACCTTCTGAATGTGAGAGTTTGACATATTGCTGAGCGCAAAGTCAATTGCTCTGTAGCTTCCTGCGATCGGCATCGCCGCTACTGCTCTCTTATGTGTCAGTTCACGCATCTTGTTGCTGTTACCACCTGCTAAAATAATTCCAACTGCTCTCATGCCTGTCCACCTGCCTTTATCAATGTTTCGCCACTTTCCAGTACTCCATCCGGGTAATCTTCTTTGGATGTTACGCCACTGACAGCAGTATTCTTTCCAATCTGTACGCCATCCGGTATCACGGATTTTTCACCCACAGCAACCAGTCCAAAGGAATAGATCGCCGGTTTTAATTTGTTCGGCACATCGCTTCCGATACCAAATGTAACATTATCTCCGACAACACAATTTTCAGCAATGATCGCCTTATCTACCACGCAATTCTTTCCAATTCTGGCGTCTTTCATAATAATAGAATCCTTGATAACAGAACCTTCTCCTATAATAACGCCGGATCCTATAATACTGTTATGTACCTCTCCATACACTTCTGCCCCGTTACAGATAATGCTTCTTTCTATCACAGACTGTGCGGAAATATACTGTGGCGGCAGGATCTCACTGTTGGTATATATCTTCCAGAATTCTTCATACAAATTAAATTCCGGAATAATATCGATCAGTTCCATATTGGCCTCCCAATATGATCCCAATGTTCCTACATCTTTCCAATATCCGTTATATTCATATGCAAATAATCTCTCGCCTTTATTGTGACAATACGGAATGATATGTTTTCCAAAATCACATCCCGGCTCGTCCTTCAATGTCTCAAGCGCTTCCTTCAACGCTTTCCATGAGAAAATGTAAATTCCCATGGATGCCAGATTACTCTTCGGCTCTGCCGGCTTTTCCTGGAACTCCTGAATTCTTCCATCCTCGTCTGCGATAACGATTCCAAAACGGCTCGCCTCTTCCATCGGTACAGGCATTGCCGCAATCGTTACATCGGCATTATGTGCCTTATGATAATCCAGCATCACCTCATAATCCATCTTATAAATATGATCTCCCGATAAGATCAGAACATAATCCGGATCAAACTGCTCCATATAATCCAGGTTCTGATAGATCGCATTCGCAGTTCCGGAGTACCATTCACTGCTTCCACTTCTCTCATATGGCGGAAGCACTGTTACGCCTCCGTAATTCCTGTCAAGATCCCATGGAATACCAATCCCTATATGTGCATTCAACCTTAATGGCTGGTACTGTGTCAATACACCTACCGTATCGATTCCTGAATTAATGCAGTTGCTGAGTGGAAAGTCAATAATGCGGTACTTACCACCAAATGCAACGGCCGGCTTTGCAACTTTTGCTGTGAGAACTCCAAGTCTGCTGCCTTGTCCTCCTGCCAGCAACATTGCTATCATTTCCTTTTTCCTCATGTCATCACCCCTTCTCAGTAGTCTTGCTTTTTTTATTATATCATACTTCCTCCCATGTTGCTAACAATTTTTACAATTTTTCAAACATTTCCGCAATCTTTTTGTTGAATTATTACAAAAACTTACGGGTTGGATTTTTTTTGATATATGTTTATAATAATATGAAGAACATGTAGTTTTATGATGATATTTTTACCAAAATGAACATAAAGGATGGTATATTATGTATAAAATTAATTTTGAAACCCCTATTTATCAGCCCGTGATCACACCGCCGCCAATGACTACGTCTCCATCATAAAGCACAGCTGCCTGCCCTTTGGTGATAGCTCTCTGGGCTCATCAAAAATGATGTGTACACTATGTTCTCCAGTAACT
>ENA-OQCX01000228-OQCX01000228.1-human-gut-metagenome-genome-assembly--contig:-NODE-228-length-29849-cov-2.736189_pt1 | contig 29849 bp, 33 predicted proteins | sample MGYA00242762_ERZ504587 | MGnify/ENA primary metagenome ERZ504587 (study PRJEB26092, sample SAMD00036337) | human gut metagenome | host: Homo sapiens | study: EMG produced TPA metagenomics assembly of...
ACTATTAAAGTTCCATCCAGTGAGGTAGAGAACACAGAACTTATGCCTACAATTCTCAGAAAAGAATCGAAAGATGATAAGTATGGAATTTTAGATGTCCGGGTGAGACTGAGGATGGGGAACAAATTGATTTTGAGATCAGGTAGAAGCATTTGATTGCTGGGCAAATCGTTCTGTTTATTATCTGAGTAAGATGTATGCAGGTGAAATCAAAGAAGGTGAGGGATACGATTGTTTGAAGAAGTGTATCCATGTGAGTATTCTTGCATATGATCATTTTCAAGATGATAAAGAATGTTATCGTAGAATTGTATTCTGTGATGCAAAGACAGGAAAAGAGTATACAGATCTTATGGAGATGCATATCTTAGAATTGTCAAAACTTCCACCGGAAGAGAAAAATGAGACAAGCCTGTTGCAGTGGATGCGCTTTCTTGGAGGAAAAACCAGAAAGGATTTTGAAGAAATGGCAAAGAAAAATTCTGAATTGGAAGAAGCATATGACGTATTGGATAAATTAAGCGCAGATGAAAAGAAGAGATTAGAATACGAGACAAGGCAAAGAGCAATCAGAGATTACAATATAGGAATGTTAACCGCAGAAAGACGAGGAATTGAAGCAGGACGCAAGATTGGAATAACAGAAGGAGAAAACAGAATTAACCAGTTAAATATTGAATTATCAAAACTCGGGCGTACAGCAGATATATTGAAAGCGGCAGTTGATAAAGGAGTATCAGGAAAAGCTATTGAAAGAGTTTGAGTTAATAATCTAATTTTATGGGATATAAGGGATATCTCGGAAGCGTGGAATTTTCTGAAGAAGATGAAATATTTTTTGACAGGGGACTTGGAATACGTTCTTTGATCTCCTATGAAGGGGATAATGTAAAAGACATTAATTACAGGTAATACAGGTCAGGATGGTTCTTATCTTGCGGAGTTCCTTCTGGAGAAGGGATATGAAGTTCATGGGATTGTCCGCCGTGCGTCTATTTCTAACACGGTTCGTATTGACCATTTGATTGAGGAGGATGCTCGATTATGCAGTTGTTGAGCATGAACAGAACCGAAGTTGAAGATGTATATCTCGGTCAGTGCAGAGAATAAGGAAGCGGCTGAAGTGGTAGAAGAAGAAATCTGTGAAAGCGCAAAGAGAAAATACTATTTTCTCTTGCCTCTTGCCATCCGTGCAGGATACCATTTTTGAAACCATGCTGTGAAAAGTCCCATCAATACAGGAATCAGATTATTCACAAGGATAAGCACATTTCCAAGTCCGGCTTTCTTAAGCAGAAAGGTCCAGATTGCTGTCAGCACATATAACACTCCCCATGCTGCTGCAAGAATATAATTTGTTTTCATAAAGAGAGGGTTCCGGTGTGCACTTTCACCACCATAATTATATTTTACATACGCAGCGCATAAAGGTTCTTTTGTCAGGCATGAAAGCAGCCAGAATAGTCCAAATACAAGATATCCGATGTTTGTCAGAAGAACTCCGTTTCCGGTTATATTTGCGGCTGCAGAAAGTATAGCAACAGCTGCCATAGAGAGCTGATCCCAAATTACAAATTTACGATTTCGCATAATAAATGGTACTGTTGCGACCACAAGTAGTGTGATCACAGCTCCGACTTCCGGATGAATAGAAACAGCAATCCAGAACGTAATCCACGGTATAAGCATTGTCATCATGGAAGGATTTTTCTGTTCAATCGTATTTTGAGGCGTTTTCTCTGTTTTTTTGACTACAGATGCGCTTCCGAAGAATTTATCCCAATCAATCATCAAGGAAAAGTCACCGGATACCGTATACATCTGTTTCCCCAATGCTTCTGCGCCACCGATTTCTCCACGGGAAATAGCTGACCATACAGTAAAAGGCGTATCTATGCGAGTAGTTGGAGAAAGACGTCCGTCAGTAAAAACTTCACTTCCAGTCTTGCTAAGCTGAATCTGGTAGGTGTGTCCCAAATCGGTAAAGTGTATCTCAAGTACGCGTTCTTTTCCATCATAGCTGTCTTTGTTATAAAGAGAGGCCATTTGCCGGGTAAATACAAGATCATCCGGTTCCTTTTCTCCGGTCGTTTTACTAATGCCCCAGCTGGCATCTGCCATTTTTTCAAACACATCTCTGGGATATAAAAGCGTGTGGAGTATTGTATCTGTTTTTTCAGAAATTGTTCCAGTCATTGCATATTCTGAGCCGGCACACTTTACAGTGGAAAGATATTCATCTGTTCTTGCAGACAATTCTTTTACACGGAATAATTCTCCCTGACCACAAAAGATGGTCGTATAATTTCCTTTGCCGAGAAAATGATCAAACATCCGCAATACACTGTCATAGTTTCCAACAGCAGAATAAAAGCCACAGGTGGAGATCAGCACATGTCTTTTACCTTCCATATCATATCTGGAGTCATGACTTCCGCTTCCGTATCCGTCCTGCTTTGAACTCATAAAAGGAAGACTCATAGGAAGCTGACGATCGATCAAATTCTTTAAGATACCTGGGACATTAAAATAGTACAGTGGAAAAGACCAAAGAATAAGATCAGCATCAATCAGTTTTTCAATAACCGTTTGCATATCATCCTTGATACAGCATATGCCAGGTGTTTTCTGCCAGCACGCAAAGCATCCTTTACACGCAGCTATATTCATTGAAGCTACATGGAGTTCATCGATGGAGAGGCTTTCTTCATCATTCGTACATCCATTTTTAAATCCTTCAATGAAACTGTATGCAAGCTTTAATGAATTACTTCTTTTACCTTTAGGACTCCCGTTGATCAGAAGTATCTTCATGCTTTCATCCCTCCACATTCATACATAATAAGGTGTGAGTGCAAAAAGTAAATTTTTTCCACTCACTGATGCAACCGGATTGCTCCATTGCTATGCAATTCCCGCACCTACATCATAATAATAAAGTATAAGAGATGCTTACAAAATCCGCAACCCGAATTTCGCAAAATTGTTGTAAAGTATTATGGAAAAGTGATATTATGAAACTAATATTTGGAAGGTTATGTGATGAGCATAGAAAGATGCAAAGTAGTAGTTGAGGAAAGCTTCTGATATGAATTATGATTTAATGAGAAGACTGCAGGAAGAACCGAGTGAAGAGCATTTATGGGATATGATCCTCAGTTATCAAAATATAATGTTTAAAACATATTCCGGTTTGCCGTTCACCTATGAAGTGAGAAAAGGAAGAAATGGTGAATATACGAAAGAATTATGGATCGATCGCAGGGAAAAAAGTAAAAGTCTGGCCTGGAGTTCGGTGAAGCTGGCGTTTCATAATATAAAGCAGACAGGAGAAATAGTGGAAAGGCCGAAGGCTCTTGGAGATATCAGGGGCGTTACCTACATTTATGGAATGTTTTATCGATTTGGACTGATCGATGTACCGGATAAAGTGAAAGAAAAAATGAAGGAAATATGAAACAACAGAAATTATTAAGCCTGATCCGTCAGGCAATACAAGATTATAACATGATAGAAGAGGGCGATAGGATTGCTGTAGGCGTTTCCGGTGGAAAGGACTCGTTGACATTGCTGTATGCAATGAAACTGCTGCAAGGATTTTACCCGAAGCGGTTCGAATTATCCGCCATTACCTGTAACGTGGGATTTGAAGGAATGGATTTTACGGGTGTAGCAGAGTATTGTAAGCACTTGGAGATTCCTTATGAGCAGGTCGATACAGAGATCGCCCGGATCGTATTTCAGGAAAACAAGGATGTAAGGCCGTGTTCGTTGTGTGCAAAACTTCGGAAGGGTGCGATGTATCAACGACTGGGAGAGCTTAGAATCAATAAGATGGCATATGCACATAATAAGGATGATTTTATAGAGACAGCATTGATGTCATTGATCTATGAAGGACGATTCTATGCATTTCCACCGGTGACAGAATTACCGGAAGCCGGAGTGACGGTGATCCGTCCGATGATGTATGTTCCGGAGCAGGGGGTAGCGCATTTTGTTGCAGACCAGGGAATCCGTGTGGTTAAGAATACCTGCCCGGTAGACGGCTCAACAAAAGAGCGTATGCAAAACAGCTAATAGAGCAGATCAACAGGGAGACACCAGGGGCGAAGGAGAGGATTATGCATGCAATCATGAACGGAAGGTTTCCTGACTGGCCAATGTAGCAATGGAAAGCGATTAAGAAAATGCATTTTTTACTTCCCTATTTCGCCTATCTGTGTTACACTAACGAATGAGTTATTTAACTTTTTTTGTAACAATTACGAAAGCGATAGGCTCATTGAAAAGGGAAAACAACATGGAAATGCATATAACTATTTGTAGAGTGGGATACAGATAGTTAATAGGAGGAATTATTTATGTGTGGAATCGTAGGATTTACAGGAAATCATCAGGCAGCTCCGATTCTGTTGGACGGATTGTCCAAGTTGGAATACAGAGGATATGATTCAGCCGGTCTTGCAGTGCGTGACGGAGAGCATCTGTCACAGGTTGTTAAGGCGAAGGGACGTTTGAGCGATCTTTCAGAGAAGACTGACAGTGGTAAGGCACTCAAGGGAACTTGTGGTATCGGTCATACACGCTGGGCGACTCACGGTGAGCCGAGCCAGGTGAATGCACATCCGCATGTGTCAGGAAACTGTGAGAAAAGTGGTTCCGGTACCGTGGAGTCTGAAGTGGTCGGAGTTCACAATGGTATCATTGAGAATTACACAGAGCTGAAAGAGAAGCTGTTAAAGCATGGTTATACATTCTACAGTGATACAGATACAGAAGTAGTGATTAAGCTGGTTGATTACTATTATAAGAAATACAATTTAGGACGATCGATGCGATCGCAAAGACAATGGTTCGTGTACGTGGTTCTTATGCACTTGAATTGATGTTCAAGGATTATCCTGGAGAGATCTGGGTTGCTAGAAAAGACAGCCCGATGATCATCGGTATCGCAGATGGCGAGACCTATGTGGCATCTGATGTTCCGGCTATTCTGAAATATACAAGAAATGTATATTATATCGGAAATCTTGAGTTTGCGAAACTTACTCCGGGCGAGGCTCATTTCTATGACCTGAACGGTGATGAGATCGAGAAAGAGACAACAGAGATCAAATGGGATGCAGAGGCAGCAGAAAAGGCTGGATTTGAGCATTTTATGATGAAAGAGATCTATGAGCAGCCGAAAGCAATCCGTGATACTCTGAATTCAGTTGTAAAAGACGGAGTGATCGATTTTACGGATATTGATCTTACAGAGGAAGAGATCAAGAAGTACAGCCAGATTTACATTGTTGCGTGCGGATCTGCATGGCATGTCGGAGTAGAGGCGCAGTATGTAATTGAAGAGATGGCCCAGATTCCGGTTCGAGTAGAGCTTGCATCTGAGTTCCGTTATCGTGAGATGCCGCTTGTGAAGGATGGTCTGGTTATCGTGATCAGCCAGTCCGGAGAGACAGCAGATACATTGGCAGCAATGCGTATGGCGAAAGAGAAGGGACTTGCAACACTTGCAGTTGTAAATGTAATTGGCAGCAGTATTGCCCGTGAGGCGGACAAGGTGTTCTATACACTGGCAGGACCGGAGATTTCGGTTGCGACAACAAAGGGATACAGTGCACAGCTTGTGGCTTTGGATTGTATTGCGGTTCAGTCGCGAAGGTGAAGGGGCTGATCACAGACGAGCAGTACAGCTACTACATTTCTGAACTTCAGACGATTCCGGACAAGATCGAGAAGATTCTTCAGGACAAGGAGAGAATCCAGTGGTTCGCAGCCAAATATGCGAATGCACATGATGTTTTCTTTGTAGGTCGTGGAGTTGATTATGCAGTGTGTCTGGAAGGAAGTCTGAAACTGAAAGAGATTTCTTATATTCATTCCGAGGCTTATGCAGCAGGTGAGTTGAAGCATGGAACAATCAGTCTGATCGAGGACAACATTCTTGTGATCGGAGTTCTGACACAGAGCAAGCTGTATGAGAAGACAGTCAGCAATATGATGGAATGTAAGAGTCGTGGCGCATACCTGATGGGTGTGACAAACTATGGCAATTATGAGATGGAAGATAAGGTAGACTTTACAGTCTATGTTCCGAAGGTGGATGAGCATTTCATGGGAAGTCTCGCAGTGATTCCGCTGCAGTTACTTGGATATTATGTAAGTGTTGCGAAGGGACTTGATGTAGATAAACCGAGAAACCTTGCGAAGAGTGTAACAGTAGAATAAAGAAAAAGCAGGCAGGACAATCTTGTTCTGCCTGCTTTTTCTTTATTAAAAACCGCATCCGTTTCGCCCGTTTTTCTTTACGTGATACAGAGCCTTGTCGGCATCTTTGAAAATACTTTCGCTAGGATTTTCACGGTCGGAAAATGCGGCCCCTGCACTGATTGAAACTTTTGGGATGCCTATTTCAGAATGCAAAATGATGAATAGTTATCTCGGCATCTCCCACTTTGTATGATCTGTATGAAGCAGCATATGTGATTTGTGTGACAATGGTTTCTCCAGGAAATCGCTGTATAATTTCATAACATCCTGGTTTTCATGGGAGAATCTGATCTTGGCGTTCTTGTCAAGGAAGTAGAGGTTTGCACCGCGTGTGTGTGCAAGCTCTTCGCCGTCGTGGATCGGCTGGCCACCTCCACCGACGCATCCTCCGGACAGGCCATAACTTCCACCAAGTCGTAGTGTACTTCACCGTGTTCAATTGCTTCAAGCAGTTTGCGTACATTTCCAAGACCACTGACAACAGCAGCACGGATCGTAGCATCACCAATCTGGACTTCAGCCTCTACAACACCCGTCTCAAAGGATGGGCTGCGGACGATCTTAAATGCATCTGGGTCAGGGTTACGTCCTGTTACAAGATAGTGTGCGGAACGAAGTGCAGCTTCCATAACACCGCCGGTAGCACCGAAGATAACACCGGCACCGGACCACTCTTTCATAAGCGGATCACATTCGCGGTTTTTCAGGCTCTTTGGATCAATATGCGCAGCACGGATCATTCTTGTCAGCTCTCTTGTAGTGAGAACTGTGTCAATGTCATGTCCGGCATACTCACCGTAGAAAAGTTCCATGTTGCGTTCTCCTTTTTTCGCTACGCAAGGCATGACAGATACGGTGTAAATGTCCTCCGGAGCGACACCGATGGACTGCGCAAAATAAGTCTTCATAACAGCACCGAACATCTGCTGTGGTGACTTGGCTGTGGACAGCTGTGGCACCAGATGCGGGTACTGTGATTTGATGAAACGGATCCAGCCAGGGCAGCAGGAAGTGAACATCGGACGCAACTTTAATTCTCCTTTGGTGAAGCGCTGCAGGAATTCATTTCCTTCTTCCATGATCGTAAGGTCAGCAGAGAAAGAAGTATCGAAGACGTAATCTACGCCGATCTTTTTCAAGGCATCCATGATCTTTCCGATTGTTGCTTCTTCTCTGGAAAGACCGAGAGCTCTCCCCACGCGGCACGGACTGCCGGAGCAACCTGTGCGACAACAACTTCTTCTTGTCAGCAATTGCACTCCATACGTCTTCTGTATCATCACGCTCACGAAGTGCACCGACCGGACAATGTGTGATACACTGCCCGCAGAGAGAACAGGAGACTTCGTTGATCTTTTTATTTCCGTTTACATTGATCGTTGTTCTTGAACCTGTACTTGTAACATCCCAGATGTTCAGTCCCTGGATCTTGTCACAGATCTGGATACAGCGCATACATTTGATACATTTGCGTGAATCACGGATGAGTGGGAATGTCTTGTCCCAAGGAGTCTCTTCAAAACGTTCTTTGAACGGAAGATCGATCAGGTTCAGGTCATTTGCAACCTGCTGAAGTGTACAGTTCCCGCTTCTGACACAGGTTGCACATTTGCAGTCATGCTGGGAAAGGATAAGCTGTACAGTCTGTCTTCTTGCAATGCGTACTTTTGGGCTGTTGGTGTAGATCACCATGCCTTCGGTTACGACGTTATTACATGAGGTGACCAGACGATCTTTCCCTTCAATCTCAACAACACAGACACGGCAGGCCGCAATCTCGTTGATATCTTTTAAATAACATAATTTCGGAATCGGAGTTCCAAGTTTTGCCGCAGTTTCCATGATAGTAGTTCCGGAAGGTACGGATATTTTCTGATTATCAATTGTAATATTTACCATTTTTCTTTCCGACCTCCTTTAAAGATACCATAACCGAAGTGGTCGCAGCGCAGGCATCTGTGGGATTCCTGTTTTGCTTCGGCTTCTGTCATACAGTTTTCAACACCTTCAAAATCACAGACACGGCTGCAGGCTTCACGTTCTGTAAGTTCAACTCTTCCGCAAGGTTCACGGTCGCTTAAGCGAGGCTCCGGAATCTCAACATCGCAGCTGATGATATGGTGGAAACCAAGATATTCATCGATATTGGCGGCAACAACCTTTGCAGCAGCAATTGCTTTGATTACAGAAGCAGGTCCGGACGCACAGTCTCCACCGGCGAATACGCCAGGGATGTTATCGAAACCGCCATAACGTTCTGTCATGATCTTACCGCGGGAAACCGGAACGCCGGCTTCGGCAAAGTGTTCAGATTCGATATCCTGACCGATTGCAACGATGAGTGTCTGGCAAGGGATAAGGAAATCTTCTTCTCCTGTCGGACAGACACTTGCACGACCGTCTTTGATCTTGCTGATCATCTGTGGTGTGACGTAGATGCCTGAAACGTGTCCATTCTCATCTGTCTCTATTCTGGATGGAGCTTTCAATGTGAGAACTTCAATTCCCTCAGCAACAGCACCTTCAATCTCAGCCGGAAGAGCAGTCATATCTGCAGTACGGCGTCTGTAAACGATACTTACTTTCTTTGCACCGAGACGTTTTGCTGTGCGGACAGCGTCCATGGAAACGTTACCGCCACCGATGACAGCAACTTCCTGTCCGGTAAGATCAGGGCTCTTGTCTTTTCCGACATCACGAAGGAAAGACACAGCAGAGATCACGCCTTCTGCCTGTTCGCCTTCGATACCAAGCTTTTTATCAGTGCTTGCACCGATGGAAATAAGAACAGCATCGTATTCCTGGCGCAGACTCTGAATTGTGATATCTTTACCGATACGTTTTCCAAATTCTACCTGAACTCCGGTCTCAAGGATTGCCTGAATGTCTTCGTCCAAACGATCTTTCGGAAGTCTGTAGTTCGGGATACCGTAGCGGAGCATTCCGCCGAGCTTTGGAAGCATCTCGAATACGGTTGTCTGATGTCCCATCAACTGCAGGTAGTAAGCAGCACTGAGTCCACCAGGTCCTCCACCTACAACAGCGATACGCTTTCCGGTGGAAGGTGCGCATTCCGGTGGCGGAACTTTGCTGCATAGTCAGCGGCCATACGTTTCAGTCCACGGATATTGATGGCATCATCTACGATATTTCTACGACAGCGGGCTTCACAAGGATGCTCGCAGATAAAACCGCAGGTTGTCGGGAACGGATTATCCTTACGGATCAGACGAATTGCGTCAGCGTAACGGCCCTCTCCGGTCAGTGCAATATATCCAGGGATATCAACATGTGCAGGACAAAGAGAAACGCAAGGTACCGGCTGTGTATAGTGGCAGGTACAGCGTCCCTGACGGACATGTTCCTCATAATCTTCGCGACAGTCTCTTAAGCTCTTATGTACCATGGCACCGGCTTCGTATCCGATCGGGCAGTCAGAACCTTCGCGGATGGATTCAGACAGTGTGTCGATCAGATCCAGCGTCTCCATTGTAGCAGTCCCGTTCATAACATCTGTCAGAAGGTTCTTCAGTGCCACAGCCCAACGCGGCATGGGTACATTTCCACAGGATTGCGTCTGACACATCTCGATAAATGCACGAGTCATGTCAACCGGACATAATCCCGGAGCTGGATTCAATTCTACGTTCCAGATCTTTGTACAGCTCTTCAACGACGAGCTGGCCTTTATCTGGACCTGGGATTTCAAGTCTACTCATTTTAAACCTCTCCTTTTACCATAACGTTCATTACTGACTGATTTTAAAATAGGAAATGTATTTGAAAAAACCTATCTTCAAACCAGTAAAGTTCTATTTAGTAATATTCTACAAATAAATCTAAAAATTATCAAGAAAAGTTTAAAAAATGACAAGTCTGTTATTTATTACACAAACAACAGACTTGTGAAAAGTGAATAAAAATATTCTAAAAAATATTGAGAAATAGCTAAAATTTTCAATTCATATGGTAGTAGCAACGAAAATAATAACAGAGCGTTCACCTAAAAATATTTTAGATTCTACTGTGGGCATTGAATTTTTGTGAAAAAACTGACATTTAGGATCTCCGGTGTTGACGCGACATGCCATTTATATTTTTCAGGAAGTTCAGGCAGAGTGAGTGTGACCGGAAACCATCCGGAATTTACAGCCAGATAAACAAGATCTTCTTCTTGTGTTGCTTCATTATAACCTGCGAATCGTACACAGACAACATGGCTGTCACCGGAGAAATTTGTCTCATCCGGAGTGAGTCCATGCGTGCTCATCGCCGGAATACCAAGATAACTTGGTTCGAGATCCTTACGGATGGCAGGATGATCTTTGCGGAACTGGATCATATATTGAAAGAAATCGAACAGATCTTTATTTTTTTTGAGGAGACTCCAGTCCAGCCAAGAGATCAGGTTATCCTGACAATAAGGGTTATTATTTCCATAACGTGTGTCTGCGAATTCATCACCGGAGAGGAACATTGGAGTTCCACGGCTGCAAAGCAGAACGGCACATGCATTTTCATCAGTCGTTTGCGAAGCACCAGAACAGCGGAATCATTTGTTTCGCCTTCTACGCCACAGTTCCAGCTGTTATTGTCGTCAGCTCCGTCAGTGTTCCCCCAACCGTTGGCTTCATTATGCTTCTGGTTATAACTGTACAGGTCACAAAGCGTGAAGCCATCATGACAGGTGAGAAAGTTGATGGAAGCATTTCCGCCTCGGTAAGCAGGATCGTACAGATCAGGAGAACCTGTGATTCTTGCGGCAGCAGTTTGGGCAAGGAAGTCATCTCCTTTTAAAAAGCGGCGCATATCATCACGGTAGCGCCCATTCCATTCAGCCCAACGCTTCCAGGAAGGGAAGGAACCGACTTGATAAAGTCCGCCGGCATCCCATGCTTCAGCGATCAGTTTTACATTTCCAAGGATTGAGTCAAAAGCCAGGCTTCGCAGAAGCGGTGGCTGGCTTAGAGGTGTTCCGTCATCATTTCGTCCGAGAATCGAAGCGAGATCAAAACGGAATCCGTCTACACGGTATTCGATGACCCAGTAACGCAGACACTCCAAAATCATGTCTCGCACGACCGGGTGATTGCAGTTTAATGTATTTCCACATCCACTGAAATTATAATAATGTCCGTCCGGAGTCAACATATAGTAAATGTTGTTGTCAAACCCTTTGAAAGAAAAGCACGGACCGAATTCATTTCCTTCGGCAGTGTGGTTGAAGACAACGTCGAGGATCACTTCTATTCCATTGTCATGGAGATCTTTGATCAGTGTCTTGAGTTCCAGTCCTTCGCGGTTATATTCCATAGAAGAGCAGTAGCTTGTATTTGGTGCAAAGAAACTGACCGGATTATATCCCCAGAAATCAATAAGTTCATTTTCATCAATCAATCGTACATCGCGCATCTCATCAAATTCAAAGATTGGCATTAGTTCAACAGCGTTGACTCCAAGTTCTTTCAAATAAGGAATCTTTTCGCGCAGACCTTCGAAGGTACCGTGGTGCTTAACACCGGAACTTTCATCCATGGTAAATCCGCGGACGTGCAGCTCGTAGATGATCAAGTCTTCCATAGGAATAGAATGGTGACGCTGGTCACCCCAGTCAAGTTGGATTGTACCACGCGGGCACGATAACCATGCTGGGCGTTATTCACATGTCCCCACTGGCTCTGTCCGGTGACTGCACGTGCATAAGGATCCAGCAGGATTTTGTTTTTATCAAAACGGAGTCCTTTCTTTTCATCATAAGGACCATCCAATCGATAGGCGTACTCAAATTCTTCGATATCCAGATCAAAGACGATCATAGAATAGCAGAATCCGATCCTGTAACTTTCCGGAAATGGAATCACGGCGTATGGTTCTTCGGCTTTGCGGTGAAACAGCAGAAGCTCGCAGGAGGTAGCACCGTGTGTATGAATCGTAAAGTTGACACCACCTGGGATAGCGACTGCACCGAATTCACGGAAAAAGCCGGGACGGATCTGGAATCCATTGACAGTATCGATTGGCTTGAGCTGTTCGGATATTACGGGCATACAGGAAAACTCCTTTCTAAGTTGTATTCAAGTAACTTAAGTATAACACTTAGAAAAATAAAAGCATAGAAAAATAAAAGCGTGGGTTCAGCCTATCATTCTTTTATGAAATGTGTTACAATAGTGTCACTGTGTCAGAAAAATTTCTGACGAGATGTGTTACCGGACGCAGAATTTGTGAATGGAAACGACATCATTATTTTTAGAAAAGAGGTTATGGTATTATGGCAGAAGAGCAGAACACAGCAGGATGTTCAGAGGAATCCTGTGCCAGCTGTGCCAGTGCAGGAACGTGCACAAGCAAGAAAGTTGATATGCATGAACCGATGAATATGTATTCATCTATTAAGAAAGTGATCGGCGTTGTCAGCGGAAAGGGCGGCGTTGGTAAGTCACTTGTGACAGCATCCCTTGCAAGAATGATGAGAGCAAAAGGATACAATGTTGGTATCATGGATGCAGATATTACAGGTCCATCGATTCCGAAGATGTATGGTCTTCATGAGATGGCAGTAGGAACAGAGCAGGGAATTCTTCCATGTGAGGCAGCAGACGGAACAAAGATCATGTCTGTCAATCTTCTTTTGGAAGATGAGGAAGCACCGGTTATCTGGAGGGGACCAGTGATCGCAGGTGTTGTAAAGCAGTTTTGGACAGACGTTATGTGGGGAGATCTTGATTATCTCTTCGTTGATATGCCACCTGGAACAGGTGATGTTCCGCTGACAGTATTCCAGTCTCTTCCGGTTGATGGCGTTGTGATCGTTACATCTCCGCAGGATCTTGTACAGATGATCGTGAAGAAGGCATATGGAATGGCGAAGCAGATGAACATTCCGGTTCTTGGAATTGTTGAGAACTACAGCTATGTGAAGTGTCCGGATTGTGGCAAAGAGATCAAAGTATTTGGAGAGAGCCACATTGATGAGATCGCAGCAGATCTTAACGTTCCGGTTCTCGGAAAGATGCCACTTGACCCGGCAATTGCACAGATGGTTGAGGAAGAGAAGTTTTCTGAGGCAGAGAATCCATATCTGGAAGGATTCGAACTGTAAAGCAAGTTGAGTGTATGTAATGGGAGTCATGGAAGACAAGGTTGGGGGATTTTGTCTTTCATGGCTTTTTTACGCGAGCAACGAGCAAAGTCCGTGCTCCCAAAAGAATAACAGAAAAGCACAAATTATAAATCACACAGGAGGAATTAACACATGATAGGCGAAAGAATAGAATTATGGCACAAAGAAGAATATCATTACCCGGCGGCGCATGGTTTATCCCGATTATGGTCAGCTATATTCATGAGGATGAGCTGATGCATCCGGCAATGCTGGTTGTTCCGGGTGGCGGTTACAGACTTGTATCGCCTTCGGAAGCACATCTGGTTGCTATGGAATTTTATCAGGCCGGTTATAATGTGTTCGTCCTTGAATATACAGTGAATCCACTGGATGAAGCACCATTAAAGCTTCAGCCGCTGAAAGATATTTCCAGAGCAATGCGAATGATCCGTTTTCGTGCAGAACAGCTGCATATTTTATCGGATCAGATCGTGGTTTGTGGATTTTCAGCTGGAGGACATCTGTGTGCGAGTCTGTGTGTGCATGGAGCGGATATCGAGGATCCTGATGAAAAATATCAGAAGTTTTCAAACAAACCGGATGCTGCTGTGCTGTCTTATCCGGTAATTACTTCAGAAAAATATGCTCACAGAGATTCTTTTGTAGCTCTTTTAGGGAAGAATTCAACAAAGAAAGAGTTAGAATATATGTCAATTGAAAAGTATGTAACAAAAGAAATACCACCATGTTTCATTTGGCAGACAGCAACGGATGGAACCGTTCCGGTACAGAATAGCTATCTTTTAGCCCAGAAATGTCTGGAAGAAGGAGTTCCATTTGCGCACCATGTATTTTCAGAAGGCGTACATGGAATGTCTGTTGCAACAGAGGACTGGCTGGAACGCAGAGGAAGACAGCCTTATACACAGGAGCAGCTTCGTATGCTTGCAGAAGCGATTCTTGCGGGAGAAACTTCATTTTCAAAGGAAAAGGGAGAAGAACTTCTTGTGCAAAATGGGATTGGAAGAACACAGCCACCGAAATGGACAGCAGAGCAGAAAGAAGAAATCCGAAAGACTCTGAAAGAAGTACAGATCTGCCCAAACTGGCAGAGGAATGGCTGGAGAAAATAATTGATTACAAAGGAGAAGCACGATGAGAATTCTATTGATCCGTCACGGAGATCCGGATTATGTAAATGACACATTAACAGAAAAAGGAAGACGTGAAGCGGCACTGCTTGCAAAACGTGCAGTATCTATGAATATGGGGGAATGCTATAAGTCTCCACTTGGAAGAGCGAAGGATACGGCGGCTCCATGTCTTGAGGTAACTGGAAAAACAGCAGAAATATTGGATTGGCTGCAAGAGTTCCCGGCGCAGGTTGATTTGAATAAAAATCCGGAACTTGAAAAAGCATATCCCGATGTGAAAAAAGAAGGAGGGTATTTCTTACCTAGAATTGCATGGGATATGGTTCCGGGGTATTGGACAGAACATGAAGCTTATATGGATAAAAATACATGGAGAGAAACAGAAGTGGCGAAAAATTCCGATCTCGTAGAAGTATACGATCATGTGATTGAAGAATTTGATCGCTTTCTCGCAGAGCACGGATATGTAAGAGAAGGGGCGCATTATCGTGTGGAGAAAGAAAGTGATGAGACGGTGACATTTTTCTGCCATTTCGGAATCAGCTGCGTGCTGTTGTCTCATTTATGGAATGTATCACCATTTGTGCTTTGGCATTGCCTTGCGCTTGCACCAACTTCTGTGACAGAAGTAGTAACAGAAGAGAGAGAACAGGGAACGGCATATTTCCGTGGATTGAAAGTAGGAGATATCTCACATCTCTATGCAGGTGGAGAAGAACCGTCCTTCGCAGCAAGATTCTGTGAGATATATAGTAACAAGGAGCAGAGACATTAAGATCAAATGTCTCTGCTCCTTGCTTTATGGATTTTTGTATTATTAAACCACTTTCTGATAAGCAATTCGTTCTGTTCCATCCTCAACATATATGATTCCGCAATACTTGAATCCATTCTTATCTAACAGATGCTGCATTACGATATTGTCCCGGTGTGTATCAATACGGATATTGCCGCATTGTTCCAAAGCCCAGTTCAGGCAGAAGGAAGCAGCACCTTTTACATTTCCGGTGGAAGTGATGCGGTGAACAACTCCGTAACGGGAGTCATTGATCCATTCACCTTCGTAGATGCGCATATAAGTGGGATCAGCGCCTTCTTTATAATAGAAAGTGGCAATGATCTGATCCTGCTCTGTGCAGACATAACTGTTCCCCTCAGTAATGTCGTCCAGAATCAACTGTGGAGAAGGATAAGTGTTTCCCCACTGGGAAGCATTTCCGTGAGTTGCCATAAATCTGCGTGCGTTTTCGTACATTTTAAGAAGCACGTCTAATTCTTCCGGCTGGTCTTTCTGATTTCCATAATATTCCTCTTTCATAAACTAAATATAGATACTCTAATGCACTATTATATCAAAAAACAGAACGTAACTCCATTGACAAAAATATAGAGAAAAAAGAAAGTGAAAACGTTATCATAGAGGAAAAGTACCTAGAGGTTTTTCAGAAAGAAAATCAGGCCGTTTATTTGTGTGTGAATCAGATTGTACACATGGGAAAAATGTTCTTTTTACAGTACATTTTTACTGTACTAAAATTCGTACAATTCCCCTTAAAATGGGCGTTTTTTCGTATATTTTGTACTAAATCGAATACAAAGCGATTTCCGATATTTATTCTCGATTTTACGCTTGTCATTTATTTAACACGGTGTTATACTATGCCCGTAAAACAATTACAAAACTATTTTAGGAAAGAATATAGGAGGATTTTTCAATGGCTAATTTTGAGCAGTGGGCTGGCTTCAAGGGAAGAAAATGGACACACTCTGTAGACGTGCGTGATTTCATCCAGGAGAACTACACACCATATGAAGGTGATGAGGCATTCCTTGAGGGACCGACAGAAGCAACAGACAAATTATGGGGAAGACTGCAGGAACTTCAGAAAGAAGAAAGAGCTAAGGGCGGAGTTCTCGATATGGAGACAGAAGTTGTTTCCGGTCTGACAGCATACGGCCCAGGATATATCGATGAGAGCATGAAAGACCTTGAGCAGGTTGTTGGTTTGCAGACAGACAAACCACTGAAGAGAGCATTCATGCCTTACGGTGGAATCAAGATGGCAGAGCAGGCTTGTACAACATACGGATACCAGCCAAGCGAGAAACTGCATGAGATCTTCACAAAATATCATAAAACACATAACCAGGTGTATTCGATGTTTATACACCAGAGATGAAAAAAGCTCGTCATAACAAGATCATCACAGGACTTCCGGATACATACGGACGTGGACGTATCGTAGGTGACTACCGTCGTGTTGCACTGTACGGTATCGATTTCCTGATCGAGAGAAAACAGTATGACTTCGAGCGTTACGCAAGACACGGCATGAAGGGTGAGGATTTCCGTCTTCGTGAAGAGCTTGCAGATCAGATCAAAGCTCTGAAAGAGATGAAAGAGATGGCTGCAGCATACGGATTCGATATTTCTCAGCCGGCTAAGAATGCTCACGAAGCAGCTCAGTGGCTGTACTTCGGATACCTTGCAGCAATCAAGACACAGAATGGTGCAGCTATGTCCGTAGGACGTATCTCTACATTCCTTGATATCTATATTGACAGAGATCTTAAGAATGGAACACTTACAGAGAAGGAAGCTCAGGAGATCATCGACCACATGGTAATGAAATTCCGTATGGTTAAGTTCGCAAGATCCCATCTTACAACCAGTTGTTCTCAGGAGACCCGACATGGGCTACACTTGAGTTGGTGGACTTGGACAGGACGGACGTTCTATGGTAACAAAGACTGACTACCGTTTCCTCCACACACTGAACAACATGGGACCTTCACCAGAGCCGAACCTGACAGTTCTTTATTCTTCAAGACTGCCAGAGAACTTTAAGAAGTTCGCATCCCTGATTTCTGTAACAACAAGCTCCATCCAGTACGAGAACGATGATGTTATGCGTCCGGTATGGGGAGATGACTACAGCATCTGCTGCTGTGTATCTGCTACAGAGACAGGTAAAGAGATGCAGTTCTTCGGAGCTCGTGCAAACCTTGCTAAGTGTCTTCTTTACGCTATCAACGGTGGTGTTGATGAAAAGACTAAAGTACAGGTAGGACCGGCTTACCAGCAATTACTTCTGAGTACCTTGATTACGATGAAGTACTTGCTAAATATGATGAAATGATGGAGTGGCTGTCCAAGCTGTATGTTGATACACTGAACATGATCCACTACATGCATGATAAATACTACTATGAGGCAGCTCAGATGTCCTGATCGACACAGACGTTAAACGTTCTTTCGCAACAGGTATCGCTGGATTCTCACACGTAGTAGACTCCTTAAGCGCTATTAAATACGCTAAGGTTAAGTTGTTCGTGACGAAGATGGACTTGCTACAGACTTCGAGATCGAAGGAGACTTCCCGAAATATGGTAACGATGATGACCGTGCAGACGAGATCGCTGTATGGCTGCTGAAGAAATTCATGCACAAACTGAACAAGTGCCACACATACAGACATTCTGTACCGACAACATCTATCCTTACAATTACATCTAACGTTGTATACGGTAAGGCTACAGGATCTCTTCCGGACGGAAGAAAGGCTGGAGAGCCACTTTCACCAGGAGCTAACCCGTCTTACGGCGCAGAGCAGAGTGGACTTCTTGCTTCTCTTAACTCTGTTGCTAAGCTTCCTTACGAGCTTGCACTTGACGGAATTTCTAATACACAGACAATCAACCCAGGTGCACTTGGACATTCTGATGAAGAGCGTAAAGAGAACCTCGCTCACGTACTTGACGGATACTTCGATCAGGGAGCACATCATCTGAATGTTAACGTATTTGGCGTTGACAAACTGAAAGATGCTATGGAGCACCCAGAGAAACCTGAGTACGCTAACTTCACAATCCGTGTATCAGGATACGCTGTTAAGTTTATCGACCTTACTCGTGAGCAGCAGCTTGACGTTATCGCAAGAACTTGCCACGATCATATGTAATACAGCCAAAGCCATGCGAAATCAGACAGTAAAAGACTCGTGCAAGCTTGCTTGCTAAGAGACTTTTGACTGGCTGGTTTCATAGGGCGCAGCCCCACAGCGAGAAGAAGCGAAGCGGAATCGAGCTGTGAGCATGGCGATGCTCTGGAATTCAGGGCTTTAGCTATGCATATTACATCAGGACGCAGTCATTTCACCATGCTGCGTCCTTTTTTAAAAATAAAATGTAACTGTTTAGAGTCAAGCAAAATTTCATAAAACAGCTATAAAATGCGTAGCATTTTGGAGGTTGGCTCTGAACAGTTACAATAAAATTTAGGAGGAGAAGAACATGTCAGAAGTAAAAGGATATATTCACTCAACAGAAAGCTTCGGTTCCGTTGACGGACCTGGCGTACGCTTTATTATTTTTGTAAGCGGATGTCCAATGCGCTGTCAGTTCTGCCACAACCCGGATACATGGAAGATGCAGGATGGCGAACTGAAGACAACAGACGAACTGCTTAAAACAGCACTTCGCTATAAAAGCTACTGGAAAGACAAAGGTGGTATCACAGTCAGCGGTGGAGAACCTTTGATGCAGATGGATTTCCTGATCGATCTGTTCAAGAAAGCAAAAGAACAGGGAGTTCATACCAATATTGATACAAGCGGAGCTGTATTTACAAAGGAAGAACCATTCTTTGGTAAACTGCAGGAGCTGCTGAAATACACAGATATGCTGATGCTTGACATCAAACACATTGATGATGAGCAGCATAAGATTCTCACAGGACAGAGCAACAAGAATATTCTTGAGTTTGCACGTTATCTGTCTGATATCAAGAAACCAATCTGGATCCGTCACGTACTCGTTCCGGAGCGCAGTGACAAGGATGAGTACCTGGAGAGACTTCATGATTTCATCGAGACACTGGATAATGTAGAGCGTGTTGAAGTTCTTCCATATCATACACTTGGTGCATACAAGTGGAAAGAACTTGGATATGATTACAAGTTAGAGGGAATCGATCCTCCGACACAGGAGAGAATTGAGAATGCAAACCGTATTCTTGAGACAGCGAAATATTTAAAATAAGATAAAAAAAGAACTCTGTTATGAGATGTATGAATCAATACATTCGCAACAGAGTTCTTCTTTTACAAATACTTTACTTAAAATTTTCTCAGAAAGAAGAAGGTCACGACACACACGATTGCCTCGGTAACAGGAAGGCAGAGCCAGATACCTGTCATTCCCAAAAGTGCGGCAAGCAGGAACGCAATCGGCAGGATCAGTACAAGGCCGCGCAGGATAGAGATGATGAATCCCGGTACCGGCTGGTCGGAAGCACTTAAATAAGTGGCTGACACCATATTGATGCCTGAAAAGAACAGGCTTACAAAGTAAATGCGCATGCCTTCTGCTGCCATTGAAGTAAGCAACGGATCCTTGTCTTTATTAAACAAGTCAGCAATCGGAACTGCAAAGACAAAGACAACCAGATAAGCGATCAAAGCCATAAGTAATGCAGTGCTTAATGCATAGCGTCTTACCTGGTGGCGTACAGGAACTCCATTTTTACCAGGGTGGCTGCTGACGATCGGCTGGATGCCCTGCCCGATTCCGGTAAAGATTGCCACAAGTACGAGTGCGATATTAGCAAGGATACTGTATGCCGCAAGTCCGGTCGTTCCGCTGAATTTCAGAGTCAGCATGTTGAAGACAAGAATTACGATGCCGGAAGATAATTCAGCTACAAGAGAAGAAACTCCAAGCCGACAGATATCTACAGCAGTTTTTAGATGTATCCTTGTTTTTACCAGATGAAACTGATTTTTCTTTTTCCAGAAATGCATGGACAGAATACTCATCCCAACCAGTGGAGCAGTTGCAGTAGCCAGTGCAGCTCCGGTCATGCCAAGCTGCATAGGATAGATGAAAATGTAATCCAGCACAATATTTGTCAGACTTCCAACGAGCATTGCAGTCATTGAAAGCCGCGGTTCTCCATCATTTCTGACAAAACAATTCAACAGATTGTTGCATAAAAACAGAGGAGAAAACATGAGCAGGATGCTGATATATGGAATTGCATGCGGCAATGTAGTTCCGTCGGCTCCAAGTAAGACACAAAGAGGTCTTGCAAAAAACAGTCCGATGCTGAAAAAGAACAGCATAGCTATAAATGCAAGCTGAAGTGCCTGGGTGAAGATCGTGCGGTGAATCTCACTGTCAGCTCTGCCGGAGGAAAGCGAGTATCGCGCAGCAGCACCCATACCGATCATCAGCCCTGTTCCGTTTAACAAGCTGAAAGCAGGAAGAACCAGATTAAGTGCAGCAATCGCATCCGAGCCGATTCCCCGGGCAACAAAAAACGTATCGGCAAGGATATAACAAGAATATCCGATCATGCCGAGTACATTTGCTGAGACATATTTAACAAAGAGTGGAAATACATGTTCCCGGGTAGTTGAAGTAACTGAGTTGGATGACATAATTACAAATTCCTTTCTGTATTTTCAAAATGCGTATAATACCATAGAATTTTGAGAAAATCAAATCTTTCTTTCTTATGAAAATAGAGGTAAAATAAAAATGTTATGTCTACGGTATTTACAATCCCCGAAAAGGTGGTTTACTCATTATAACATAGAACGAAGAAAGGAAACATATATGAATAAAAAAGAAGTACTTGAGATCCGTAAGCAGTTCTCACCGAAAAACTGTGCGATTACGAAAATCTGTGGCTGCTATGTGGATTATGAGAAGAATAAAAAGATGGAGTCAAAAGACGCATTTCTCGCACTTCCGGAGGAAGAAGCATTTAAGTATTTTGATATTTTTAAGAAGACACTTTCCGGAAGTATTGGAAAGAATATGCTGAATATGGAGTTTCCACTGGATGCAGAGATGCCGGGCGGAACGCAGGAATTTCTGTTGAAGCTTCGTGACAGCCGTCTCGAAGACGATATGCTTTTGGAAGAATTCTATGACAAAGTGATTGCAACGTATGAGTATGCGGAGAATTATTACATTATTTTGATCCATGCAGCATACGATGTTCCTGGAAGAACATCCGATGATCTTGAGATGGATGATGCTTCAGATGAAGTATATCAGCATATACTGATGAGCATCTGTCCGGTCAGTCTGTCAAAGGCAGGGCTTAGCTATAACGCGGAAGAGAACTGTATTCAGGACAGAATCCGTGACTGGATCGTTGATAAGCCGGACAAAGGATTCCTCTTCCCGGCATTCAACGACAGAAGTACTGATCTTCACAGTGTGCTTTATTACACGAAGAAATCAGAAGATCTTCAGCCGGAGATGATCGACCAGCTTCTTGGTGCGAAGATGCCGATGTCTGCGGACACACAGAAAGAGACATTCCAGATGATTATTGAAGATACATTGGGAGAAGATGGTGATTACGAGACTGTCCGCAACATTCACGAGACATTGAATGATATGATTGAAGAACATAAAGAAGAACCGGATCCGCTGACATTGGATAAAACGGATGTGAAGAAGATTTTCGAGCAGAGCGGTGTGTCGAATGAGAAGATGGAGAACTTTGAGAAGAACTTCGAAGAAAATGCAGGCGAGAAAGCAACGCTTCTGGCAAATAATATCGCAGAGACAAGAAAGTTTAATATCGAGACACCGGATGTTGTGATCAAGGTGAATCCAGACCGGATGGATCTTGTAGAGACAAGAATGATCGACGGAAGACAGTGCCTTGTGATTCCTGTGGATGACCACATTGAGGTCAATGGGATCAATGTCAGAACGATGAAGGTAAAAGGCGTTGCTGGACCGAAAGCAGGTGGTTCTGGTGAAGCTGTGGAAAATGCAGAGGATGATGTTGTTCCGTTTGATGAAGATTAATTGACGGGGAATGAAATAGAGAAAACGTACAAAGAGGATTCCTGCCTGAAAATATTTCCTTTTCTTTAAAATGAAATATTTTCAGGAGGGAATCCTCTTTACAGTCTTCTTTGAATAAAAACAGGTAGAAGAATAGTAACATTAGATGATTGTATACTGCATCAGTTCATAGTGCAGTTTACAACCTTCTACAATCTCAGCCGGGAGCAGTGCTCTGGCTACGAGTTTTAGCTCTTCATCCGGAAGATCAACTCTTCTTAAGTGTGCATAATCTCCATCAATCTGTTCTACGATATAATCACATACTAACATTTTAAAATCTCCTTTTTTCCAGCATTTCTTCAATCTTTGCCTGCATCTCTTCTACAGTGTGTTTTCTTGTGCGTGCACATTCCTGCGCCTGACAGCCGCAGATGATACATTTGCGGTAGGAAGGGCGGGAAAGTTTCTGTCCGTCTGTGTCAATCACATCTATATCAAAGAGACGCCCAATCGGATGTGTTTCTTCAATCTCAGTTGTGAGATTTTTGATTTTTTCTGCCGGACAGTCGATTGCAAGCAATAATTCATCTCCGGTTTTTCGTGAATTTCAATTGAGTTTTTAATATCTGCCTCAGCTTGTTCCAGCTTTAGAAGCAGCGTATTCTTTCCACTGTCAAAGGCGGTGCGGATCTGTTCATTTGTCTTCACGGGTCCTGGGATGTTCATACAGAATGAAATGACCGGACAGTGGTATTGTTCAATGAATGTATCCTGGATTTGTGCACGCCGCTCACGACATTGCAGCATATCTGTTAATACAACCTGTTCTCCTTGCATAAGGAAACCTCCTTGTCATTTTCTCGCGTTTTGTTTAAGGGTGAATTACACGGTTTCAGCAATTCTACGCAGTTATATTTTACATAGTAGTTGATTCTTAATGATGTACAACATGTTCAGCAGCTTTGATCTTTGCAATCACAGGAGCTGCGTCTTTGCTCTGAAAATAGTGAAGTGTTGTTTCAGGAACAAGTGTCTTCAACAACTCTATATTATCATTTTTTAGCGCAGTTCGTAAAGTCGATGCGCTGATTACAGCTCCGTTAGCTTCTTCTCGCGGAACAATCGTACATGAAATTTCATTTTCGGGAAGTTTTCTAGCCATAATCTTGTTGTAGATTCCAGTCACCTGGCTGTTTGGCTCTTCACCTACATAGCGGCAGTTGATTCCAAGTGTCTGCGCGATTCTGACAAAAATCGTCAGGTCAAGGTTCGCATGACTTTCCATAACGGCACCGGCATCTTTCTGAAAATAGCTTGGGAAAGTTGCATTGCTGATAATGTAAGGACCGCTCTCATGGTAAATGATGTTGTCAAGGTGAGCGGTTCCTTCCAGAACTAATTGCTTTCGCACAGAGAATGGAACAAGACTCTGATCTTCACTGACGATAAATAAATGAAGAATATCACTTTCAGCAGCCGCTTTTTCCACCAGATATTGATGACCCAAAGTAAATGGATTCGCATTCATGACAAGTGCTGCAACGCGAAGATCCTTTTGTGTCTCAGAGGATGCTTCAGAAAGAATCTGTGTATTGTCAGAGGTGAACCTTTTCATAACTTCTGACTGGTCACTTTCTTTCTTTAAACGTTCCAGATAAGCGGAAAATCCGGTTTTTCTGTTTTCCATAAATACAATCTGACCGTCAATCCGGGCAATCTCATAAAAACCGAGATCACCAAAAACTTGGCAGAATTGCATTTTGTATAGAGGAAAAGATGTGTATTCCCACGCTCAAACTGTACGCTGATCAAGTGAGTTACAATCTGATTCATCAGTCCTTCTCCCTGATGTGCGCTGCTGACTGCTATACAGCGGAGTGTGTTGCCAAAACAGCTTCCGGTAGCAATGATGTTCATCTTATCATCATACATACCGCAGGTGTAGTCAAGATTTGCATCCCGGCGGATACCTTCTGCAAGGAGCAATTCGTTTATCTGCTTGTTTGCCAGAATGTCAGATGGGCAGATCTGAGAGATTATATAATCAGACATAAAATCCTCCTGATAAATATCATAGGTCTGCCATTTGAATTTGACAGAAAAAGTGTTTCAATTACAAAGACATTCTATCATGAATTACAAAAAAGTAAAGAATAAGAATGATTAATGACAGAATCATTCTTATGATGGTTAGTGCTGATATAAAAAGGGAACTTTTTCCCTGAAAATATCAAGCAGCAGGTGTGGATAACATATGTACAACATCTTAATCAATTACATGAACCACTTATCGTGTATTTGCTTAGGCTGTTGTGTTTACAAGTCTACAAATACGATTGAGATGGAAAGGAGAAAGCCGAAAATGGCAAAGGGAAAATTATATACAGCTCTGTATGAGCGTTTGAGTCACGATGATGAGCTTCAGGGAGAATCTAGCAGTATCTCTCATCGGAAGCAGATTCTTCAAGAATATGCAATGCAGAGGCACATAGCCTGACACCGGTTCGTCATTTCACAGATGATGGTATTTCCCGGTATACGATTTGATCGCCCAAGCTTCATTCAGATGTGATATTTTGTGAGCGTAAGGAGTGGATAGGAATTGAAGAAAGGAGTTCAGCATGAGAAGAAAAAAAGATAAAAGCAATGGCATTACTGCTTTGTATGAAAGACTGTCTCGTGATGATGATAATGCTGGAGAGAGTAACAGTATAGTTCATCAAAAGCAAATGCTTGAAGATTATGCTATGAAACATGGTTTTACGAATCTTGTTCATTTTACCGATGATGGTTGGAGTGGAGCGACCTTTGACAGACCTTCATGGAACAGACTTGTTGAAGGTGTTAAAAACGGAGAAATCACTGCCTGTATCTGCAAGGATATGTCCAGAATCGGCAGAGATCATCTGCAAGTAGGTTTTTTCACTGACATTCTGTTTAGAGAAAAGGAAGTTCGATTTATAGCAATCAATAATGGTATTGACAGTGACCGTCAAGAAACCAGTGAGTTTGCCCCTTTTCTGAATATCATGAATGAGTGGTTTGTCAGGGATACAAGTAAGAAAATTAAAGCTGTACTGAAATCCAGAGGTTCTTCCGGCAACGCTCATACAAGTAATATCCCACCATACGGCTATTTGAAAGACCCCGAAAACCCCGACCATTGGATTATTGATGAAGAAGCTGCTGAAGTAGTCCGCAGAATTTATCGCATGACTATTGAGGGAAAAGGACCTTATCAGATAGCAAGAGAACTTTCAGAAGAAAAAATAGAAAGACCGTCTTATTATCTTGGAAAAAAGGGACTTGGAAATCATGCAAGCAACTATGACAAAGAAAATCCGTATATGTGGCGAGGAAATCAGGTTACTACTCTGATTGCCCGACCAGAGTATATCGGAAAGACTGTCAACTTCAGGACATTCAAAAATTCCTATAAGGACAAAAAGACGAAAAGGGCAGATAAGGAAGATTGGGTGGTTTTTGATGATACACAAGAGCCTATTGTCGATGAAGAAACATGGCTGCTTGCTCAAAAGTTAAGACAGAATGTAAGAAAAGCAGATCCTATGGGCGAGCCTAATGTTCTGACCGGAAAGATTTACTGTGCTGATTGTGGTGCGCCGATGTATAATCACAGGCAGCGGAAAGGGCGAGAAAGAATATACTATACTGCCAAAGGCGAAAAAAGGACAAGTTATTCCAATCCGGCAGATTGTTATGAATGTTCCACTTATAATCTTGCTTATCAGAAGTATGATCGTCACTGTACTTGCCACCATATTTCAACAAAAGCACTTAAAAGCATCATTCTGAAAACCATACAGGAGACTTGCCATTATGTTTCTTTGAATGAGCAGGAGTTTGTCTATTCTCTGCAAGAAGAATCGGCGATGAAAGATATTGCTGTTTCTGAAACTGTAAAAAACCGCATTGAAAGAAATCAGAAGCGAGTTCACGAACTGGATATGCTTATCAGGAAAATCTATGAAGATAATGTGATTGGAAGATTGCCGGACAGACTTTTTCAGAGTATGCTTACTGATTATGAAAATGAGCAGAACGAGCTGAACAAGATTATTGAGACTGACACCGCTGATATGCAACGGATTATAGGCGGTCAAAATAATGTGGAGCGTTTTCTAAAGCTGGTCAAAAAGTATGAGAACATTACAGAACTTACTCCTGCCATGATAAATGAATTTATCGACAAAATTCTGGTTCACGAGCCACAAGGAAAAGGTGCAGACCGCACCACAGAGGTGGAGATATATCTTAACTATGTCGGGCAATTTCAAGTACCTGTGGAGCAGCATGAACCAACCGAGGAAGAAAGGATTGCTGCTGAAAAAGAGGCGGAACGACTTCGCAGAAAACGAGAATCCAATCGTAAGTATATGAAAAAGATTCGTGAGAAATCAAAAGAATTTGCGGAGCATGAGCGTATAGCAGAAGAAAAAAGCTCTGATAGCAATGTGTGTGTTGAACAGAACGCCACAAGCAAATCAAATCGGCAAAAAGTGAAAGGAGAAAAAATAGCATGACAGAATTGAAACCACGAATCCATGATGAAAGCAATGGTCTGGACTATGTTCTTGTGGGCGATTACTATGTGCCGGACTTGAAGCTGCCGGAGGAACACCGCCCTATCGGTATGTGGGGCAGACTGCACAGGACATATTTGGAGCAGTACCGCCCTGCAAGGTTATCTGCCCTCTGTTTATCCGGCGAACTGCATACTTACCTTGCTGACCTGAACGAACAGGCAGCGGAAAGGTGCAGCCTTATCATTGAGCAGATGAAACAAGCCGAGGGTGTGACCGAAACCATGAAAGCAGACAATCAGATGTTGTGGGTACAGTCCATGAACTCTATCCGTAACCGAGCCGAAGAAATCATCAGACAGGAAATGATTTACTGCTGATTTTATCAAGTCCAAAACCAACAAATTTATATCGTAAACGAAGCGACAGGTATTTCCTTATGAAGTGTCTGTCGCTTTTCATTTATCAAACTTTAAGGAGGAAAACACAATGAAGATGAACCGGAATGAAATGGAAGCCTTTATGCCTTTGGCTGTCCGAACCTGAAAGCAACTGTCGAGCGTTTGCGTATGGTAGCTGCCCTTGCACCCGATCCAGTGGCGAAGAAGCTGTTTTATATGCTTTCCGTCAAGCTGAGTGCTGAGGGTGTTGAAAGGTGGTATCGTTGCTTTTACCGCAGGCTGAGGGTGTTGAAAAACCGTAGGGAGGGCTGCTATGACGAGACTGACGAAGATTGAGAAAGAAACAATCGTTCTCTTTAATGAGGGCGAGGACAAGGCAAATATCTACACCCACAACGCCGGATTGAAAAAGAGGTTGGCTGCTTTTGCTAAGAAGTACCCTGACCTTTGCCGACTGGAAAAATCCAATGTTCAAGGCGGTGTTTCTTATGAGCTGGCAAAGTCCCGTCTGTCTATCCGCTTCCTGCCGCCTTACAGTGAGGAACGCAGACAGAAAGCCAGTGAATATGCGAAAAAGCATGGGCTGAACAGCCAGCAGGGATACTGTGATAATCAGGGCTGATATGCGGTTAAAATGTCAGGTGCAAACCTGATGTTTTGACCGTTGCCTATCGCCTGTGAGGAAAGTATCGGAGACTATAAATTTTACGGAAATGTGCGTTACAAGGCTTGAACAGGAACTCTGTACACAAAATTTTTTCTTCCATTCTTTAAGTTGATGAAGTATAATGAGATATGAAAAATTGAGGTTTTTAATACTCGATTTCAAACAATCATTTTTATATAGCTGGAACTATGGAGGGCAAAAAATGAATGATTTTTTACGAATGTGTTTGAATATAATTACACAAATAGGCCCCTATTTAGTTGTACTTCTTCTTTTGAAATATCTTGTAAATCTTCAACAAAAGAGAGCTAAAGAACGAGAGGAAGAACAGAAAAAGGGAATAATTAGAACGCATTATACAATAAAAACAGAGAAAACATTGACTATTATATTTGTTTTTGGAATTTTATTTACAGGAGGTTGTACTGTAGCAAGTGCTATCCAACAGGATGATATATTTCCTCCCTTGGTATTTGGCATTGCATTTGTTGTGTTTTTTATAGGCTCATTGAATATGATTATGTGGAAACTGGAAGTGGATGAAGATGAAATCACATGGCGTTCAACTTTTGGCAGAAAGAGAACTTTTCACTTTGAAGACATTACCTATTGCGAGAGAAAGAAAGGTTCTATGCGTGTATATGTAAATGGAGAAAAATTATTTACCATTGATAGTAATATTGACAAAGAAGAATTTATGGAGGATATAGAGAGAAGAAGAATCCTGTAAATCTTACTGGGCAAATCAGCATAAGAAAAATCGTAAATGACATAGATTTTATAACAGTACGATGTTAGACAACTGAATATGACCGTCAAAGTCGGATGAAGAAACCGATGTATTGAGCGTAAAGCGATCATGCGTCGGTTTTTCTTATTTCATGAGCTGACAGAATTCCGACTGTATATCGCCTGTGAGGAAAGTATCGGAGACTATGGATTTTGCGGAAATGTGCGTTATAGGTAAGTAAAAAACTACTTGATAGAGCGTGAATTGAATTGTTCATATCGGTATGATATAATTTACTGAAATGAAGCAAGAAGGTGGACTTTTGTATGAAAAAATTTTTGAAAATATTGCTAATCATTGTAGGAATAGTTTTTTTGATTTTTGCAGCGCTGATATGTATTGGACTGTTTGTTGATTATGATGACCATATTGAAAATGGTCGTTATACTTATGTTCCGGAAGATGACAATAAAGACAATGCATATGTCGAATTCAATTTGAGTGATTACGATAAAAAGGATTCTGAACTCATATATTATAGTTCTGTCGAAGAAGCTATTTTGAATTCTCCTTTGAATGCTGAAAATGAAGAATTTTCTGTTCCAGAAGATTTTCTTAATCATGTTGATGAAATATTGCATATATGGAATGGCAAACAGTATGATACTATTTTCTATCGGGCAGGAAGTGATAACGATCCCGTTCAAGGTTTTGTGATGGCACGCTGCAAAAAACAGGTGGAGGAAGCAACTGTACAATATGCGTTTATGAATGCTACACCGGTTACAACTAAAGCGGATAGCATTCTTATATCTGATATTACAGAACTAATTCATTCATCTTTAAAATTAAGTGATTTTCAACAGGACTTGAATCCAAATTATCCAGATACCAGATTTGTTTTTGGCTATGCACATGATAAGGAAATTTACTCATTAGAAGTAGAAGTCAAAAGCCAGATGGTGTTATTGAAATCAATGTATATGACAGAACGATGTATCTATGGTATTATGATGATTTAAAGAGCGACAAGAGAGGAAACAATCTAAGTTATTCAGTAGATATGCCAGAGTAATTTTTTCAAATTGTCTAATCTGCCACAACTGAATATGACCTTAAGGTCAGATGAAGAAACCGATGTATTGAGCGTAAAGCGATCA
>ENA-OQCX01000230-OQCX01000230.1-human-gut-metagenome-genome-assembly--contig:-NODE-230-length-29693-cov-2.813942_pt1 | contig 29693 bp, 31 predicted proteins | sample MGYA00242762_ERZ504587 | MGnify/ENA primary metagenome ERZ504587 (study PRJEB26092, sample SAMD00036337) | human gut metagenome | host: Homo sapiens | study: EMG produced TPA metagenomics assembly of...
GGAGGGCGTTTTATGATATTGAATATAAGCGGCAGGACGGATGTGGTCCATTATTATTCCGATTGGCTGTTCAAGCGATTCGAGGAGGGGTTCGTGTTGTCGCGCAATACGTTGTTCCCCCAATTCCGTGCGGCGTTATGAGCTAACGCCGGAGAAAATCGACTGCATTACCTTCTGCTCGAAGAATTATGCTCCGATTCTCCCGCGTATCGGGGAAATCACCGACCGTTTCGCCACTTATTTCCATTATACCATCACCGCTTACGGATGCGATGTGGAGCCGCATGTTCCCGATATAGGCACGAGTATCGCAACCTTGCTGCGGCTTTCGGAAAAAGTTGGAGCAAAACGGGTGGCATGGCGTTACGACCCTGTACTGCTGACGGAACATTATACGAAGGAGCTTCATTTGAAAACGTTCGAATATATGGCTGCACGGCTCGCGGGACATATCGACCGTTGCATTTTCAGTTTTGTGGAGATGTACCGCAAGCTGGAACGCAATTTTCCGGAGCTTATTCCGATGACACCGGAGGATAAGCGGGAACTAGCGGCGGGTCTCGGCAGAATCGCCCGTGAATACGGGTTCCCGATTCAGACATGCGGTCCCGAAGCGGATTATGCGCCATACGGAATTGCGACGTCGGGATGTATCACACTCGACATTATCGGAGCTGCCAACGGTCTTCGTTTCCGGAAGCTGAAACATCAGGGGATGCGGCAGGGATGCCATTGTTTCGCCAGCCGCGATTTGGGCGCGATGAACAGTTGCCCCAGCGGATGCAAGTATTGTTATGCCAATAAGAATGCTACGTCCGCATGGGAGAATCATAAGCGGCACGACCCCTCGTCGCCCGTTGTTGATTGGGCACGTCCTGCCGACCGACCGTGTGGAGCAAGGTGTGCAGGAGACGTTTTTTAATGAGGAATAGTAAAGAACGGACGTTATTCGATGAAAGAAACACAGAACGAATTGAATTATAGCCGGATTGCCGAAGCCATCCGGTTCATACGGGATAACCGCAAGGAGCAGCCCCGTCTGGAGGCCGTAGCCGAAGCGGTGCATATGAGTCCGTTCCATTTTCAACGGATTTTCAAAGAATGGGCAGGGATTACGCCGAAGCATTTCCTGCAATATCTCAATGTCGAGTATGCCAAGCGTATCTTGCACGAGACGCACGCATCGCTTTTCGACACGGCGCAGGAGGTGGGTTTGTCCGGTACGGGACGACTGCACGACCTGTTTATCACTGTCGAGGGTATGACGCCCGGTGAGTACAAAAACGGCGGGGAGAATCTTTTTATCAATTACAGTTTCGCCGCGACGCCTTTCGGCGACATCCTTATCGCCTCTACTCCGAAAGGTATTTGTAGCATGGAGTTCGCCGACGACCGTATGGAGACGTTCGGCTCCCTGCAAAGACGGTTCCCCCGCGCACGGTTCCGGCAGACACTCGACAACATACAGCAGAATGCCTTATTCATTTTCACACAGGACTGGAGCCGACTGGGCGAGATAAAGCTGCATCTGAAAGGTACGGAGTTTCAGATGAAGGTGTGGGAGCATTGCTTAAGATTCCGATGGGCGGAATGACCACTTACGGAGACATTGCCGCGAGCATCGACAATCCGCATGCCTGCCGTGCGGTAGGTACGGCTGTGGGCGAGAATCCGGTAGCGTTCCTCATTCCGTGCCACCGCGTGATCCGCGCAACGGGAGAAATCGGCAACTATCATTGGGGTGAAATCCGCAAAACGGCCATCATCGGCTGGGAGGCGGCAAAACGGAAACCGGAAGAATGACCGATAAGAAATCCCATACGGTTTACGGACGCCAGACCGTATATGCGGTTCTGCTGGCTATCAGTTTCGCCCATCTGCTCAACGACATGATGCAGTCGGTGATTCCGGCGGTCTATCCGTTGTTGAAAGAAAAATTCGGGTTCACGTTCGCCCAGATCGGGGTCATCACTTTGGTATTCCAGCTCACATCATCACTGTTACAACCCTTTGCCGGATGGATTGCCGACCGACATCCACGCCCTTATTCACTTGCCATAGGGATGGGATTCACACTTGTCGGCCTGCTGGCGCTTGCGGCAGCTCCCTCCTTCGGCTGGATTCTGGCGGCGGTGGGACTGATCGGCTGCGGCTCGTCAGTCTTCATCCCGAATCGTCGCGTGTGGGCGCAACTCGCTCCGGAGGTCGCAAAGGATTGGCGCAGTCTATTTTTCAGGTGGGAGGCAATGCCGGAGGTGCTATGGGACCGCTGCTCGCCGCGCTGGTCGTCATTCCGTTCGGACAGGGAGCCATCGGCTGGTTTGCGCTGGCTGCTCTCGTGGGCATCTTCGTTCTTGCCCGTATCGGAGGGTGGTACAAACGGCAGTTGCACGCCGCAGCCCGAAACCGCGCAGGAGTAACGAAGACTGCGCCTCGTTTTCCTCGGCGGACGGTGCGCATAGCACTTTTCATTTTGGGCGTTTTGGTCTTCTCCAAATATTTCTATATCGCTTCGATGACCAACTACTTCACCTTCTTCCTGATGGACAAGTTCTCCATGTCGGTGCAGGGGGCGCAATACTGCCTTTTCGCATTTCTTGCAGCCTCGGCTATCGGAACATTCTTCGGCGGACCGCTGGGCGACCGTATCGGACGTAAATATGTAATCTGGGGTTCTATCCTCGGTGCTGCTCCTTTCACTTTGTTGCTGCCCTATGTAGGGCAAACGGCAACCATTCTGCTGGCAGTCGTTATAGGTCTGGTCATTTCGTCGGCGTTCTCTGCCATATTGGTCTATGCCACAGATTTGATGCCCGATAAAGTGGGTATGATTGCCGGCGTATTCTTCGGACTGATGTTCGGTCTGGGCGGTTTGGGATCGGCGTTTTTCGGGTGGCTGGCAGACAAGACGAGTGTGCAGTTCGTTTTTCAAATCAGTACGCTGTTGCCGTTGCTGGGGGTGGTCACGGGGCTTTTACCGAACATAGAACCGAAGCGTAAAAAGGAGTGAATATGAAACAGAGATACCTATCCGTCATGGAAAGAAAAGCGATGTCAAAGAGGTCATCGGATTGATTGAAGCCCGTATCGAATGGATGGATGCCGAAGGAATTCGACAATGGAATGTCAATCATTATCGGGAACGCTACCCCGAATCTTATTTCGAGCAGGCTGCCGAAGCCATACAAATGTATGTACTCGAAGATGAGCGTTCAGCACGGATTGTGGCCGCTGCTATCTTATTGACAGAAGACAAGCGTTGGGGAAAAGCACAGGGACAGTCGTATTATATCCACAACCTCGTATCAGCCACAGATACGAAAGATGCCGGAGCGGAAATACTCGACTGAATTGAACGATTGAGCAGGGAGCACGGCAAAACGCACGTAAGGCTCGATTGCATCGTCGGCAATAGTCGGCTGAACGAATGGTATGAATGGATGGGGTTCCGGTATGCAGGCACTACCACAGACGGAGAATACAGCGGGGTGTTAAGAGAAAAAATCTTGTCCTGTGTCTAATTGAATTAGACATATCCTTTTAAATTAAGTTCGTTTTATAGGGAATGAAAATAGTTCGTACCAAGATAGCCATTGGTTATATATTTATTATAAGTTTAATAATAAATATCGGATATATATGGTTTAATGAATGGAGTGCGGTTGAGAAATTAGAAATTAAGAATCAGCAAATTGATGATTTCCGAAAGGAAATAGACGATATTCATATCAGACTGATAGAGTTTTCCCTATTTGGTGAAACGATATTGGAATGGAAAGATGAAGATTTGGAACATTACCATACTCAGCGTATGGCAATAGATAGTATGCTGTGTCGTCTCAAAGCTACCTATCCGGCAGAGCGTATCGACAGTGTGCGCCATCTTCTCAAAGATAAGGAACGACAAATGCGTCAAATCGTTCAGATACTTGAACAGCAACAAGCCATCAACGACAAGATAACCAGTCAAGTACTGTAATCGTGCAGAAGAGTGTGCAGGAACAGCCCAAGAAGTCCAAGCGCAAGGGTTTCTTGGGCATCTTTGGCAAAAAGGAAGAAGCGAAACCAACTGCGACTACTACGATGCTCCGTTCCCTTAATCGGAATATGATAGCTGAACAACAGGCACAAAGCCGCCGTTTGTCGGAACATGCCGACAGTCTTGCTGCACGAAATGCGGAACTCAACAGACAACTGCAAGGACTGGTAGTTCAAATAGACGAGAAAGTTCAAGCAGACTTACAGAAACGGGAAGCGGAAATAGCCGCCATGCGTGAAAGGTCTTTTATTCAGATAGGTGGCTTGACAGGATTTGTTGTTTTGTTATTGATAATCTCTTACATAATTATCCACCGAAATATCACCCATATCAAACGATACAAACGAGAAACTGCGGATTTAATAGAACAGTTGAAACAGTCTGTTGAACAGAACGAGGCACTGATAGCCTCCCGCAAGAAAGCCGTGCATACCATTACCATGAATTACGTACACCGCTGACGCAATAACCGGTTATGCCGGACTGATGCGGAAAGACTGCAATACGGATAAAACCGGGATGTATATCCAAAATATTCAGCAATCCTCTGAGCGTATGCGTGAAATGCTCAACATCCTATTGAGTTTTTTCCGTCTGGATAACGGTAAAGAACAGCCTAATTTCTCCACATGCAGGATTTCCGCAATCATTCACACGCTCGAAACGGAGTTTATGCCAATCGCCATGAACAAGGGATTGGCTCTGACAATACATTGCCACAAGGATGCCCTCGTCCGGACAGATAAAGAACGTATCCTGCAAATCGGAAATAATCTGCTGTCAAACGCCATCAAGTTCACGGAGAACGGCGGCGTTTCTCTGACGACAGATTACGCTAACGGGATGCTGACACTTATCGTCGAAGATACGGGGACAGGCATGACCGAAGAGGAACAGCAACGTGTGTTCGGTGCGTTTGAACGTCTGTCAAACGCAGTAGCAAAAGACGGTTTGGGTTTGGGATTGTCTATCGTGGAGCGTATTGTGGCAATGTTTGGCGGCACAATACGGCTGAACAGCGAGAAAGGTAAAGGAAGCCGTTTCACTGTGGAAATACCTATACAGACAGCCGAGGAACTGCCGGAACAGATAAATCAAACACAGATTCATCATAACCGTACATTCTATGATGTTATTGCCATCGACAATGACGAAGTGCTGCTTCTGATGCTGAAAGAAATGTATGCACAGGAGGGAATACACTGCTATACCTGCACCGATGCGGCGGAACTGATGGAAATGATAAGGAAAAAGAAATACAATCTATTGCTTACTGACCTGAATATACCGGATATAAACGGCTTCGAGGTGCTGGAACTGCTGCGTACCTCCAATGTGGGCAATTCAAGGACTATCCCAGTAGTCGTGACAACCGCTTCGGGAAGTTGCAGCAAGGAGGAACTTATAGAACGTGGATTTGCCGATTGCCTGCTCAAACCGTTCTCCATATCGGAACTGATGGAGGTTTCCGACAAATGCGCCATGAAAATGGAGCAAATCGAAAAACCGGATTTCACCTCCCTATTATCCTACGGCAATGAATCCGTCATGCTGGATAAACTGATAACGGAAACCGAAAAGGAAATGCAGGCAATCAGGGATGCGGAACGGCGGAAAGACCTTCAAGAACTGGATGCCCTTACACACCACCTGCGTAGTTCGTGGGAGATACTTCGCGCTGACCTGCCATTAAGGGAACTTTATAAACAGCTTCATGGAAGTGCCGCTCCCGACTATGAAGCATTGAACAAAGCCGTAACTGCCGTATTGGATAAGGGTTCGGAGATAATCCGGCTGGCAAAAGAAGAAAGGAAGAAATACAACAATGGATAAAACAAAAATCATCGTGGTGGAAGATAATATCGTGTATTGCGAATTTGTCTGTAACCTGCTGGCACGGGAAGGATTCCGTACCGTGCAGGCTTTCCACCTCTCGACAGCGAAGAAACTTCTGCAACAAACCACTGACAATGATATAGTAGTTTCTGATTTGCGTTTGCCTGATGGTGACGGAATCGACCTGTTGCGCTGGATGCGCAAGGAGGGCATGACGCAGCCGTTCATCGTCATGACCGACTATGCCGAAGTGAATACAGCGGTGGAAAGCATGAAACTCGGCTCGCTGGACTACATACCCAAACAACTCGTGGAGGACAAACTCGTGCCTCTTCTCCGCACCATAGTGAAAGAGCGGAATATCGGGCGAAGCCGTATGCCCGTCTTTGCCCGTGACGGTTCAGCCTTTCAGAAAATCATGCACCGGATAAGGCTGGTAGCCCCCACCAATATGAGTGTGCTGATCTTCGGAGAGAATGGCACGGGCAAGGAGCATATCGCCCACCATCTGCATGATAAAAGCAAACGTTCCGGCAAGCCATTCGTGGCTGTGGACTGCGGTTCACTCACCAAAGAGCTTGCACCATCGGCATTCTTCGGACATGTCAAAGGCGCATTCACCGGTGCGGACAGTGCCAAGAAAGGATATTTCCATGAAGCCGAAGGCGGCACGCTGTTCTTGGATGAGGTAGGCAACCTCGCACCGGAAACACAGCAGATGCTACTTCGAGCCATACAAGAACGGAGATGCGCCCGGTGGGTGACAGAACGGACAAGAGTTTCAACGTCCGTATTATCGCTGCTACCAACGAGAATCTGGAAAAGGCGGTCAATGAAAAGCGATTCCGTCAGGACTTGCTGTACCGTCTGCACGACTTCGAGATAACAGTTCCGCCGCTGCGTGATAGTCAGGAGGACATCATGCCGCTGGCGGAGTTCTTTCGTGAGATTGCGAACAATGAACTGGAATGTAATGTTATCGGCTTTGACGGGGGAGCTCGGAAGACATTGCTGCCCCATGCTTGGCAGGGAAATGTCCGTGAGCTTCGGCAGAAAATCATGGGTGCGGTGTTGCAGGCGCAAACGGGACTTGTCACGAAAGAGCATCTGGAACTTGCCGTGACGAAACCTAACTCACCCGTCAGCTTCGCCCTTCGCAACAATGAGGAAGACAAGGAACGGATTTTACGTGCGTTGAAGCAGGCGAACGGAAACCGGAAGGTTGCCGCTGAACTGCTCGGAATAGGACGTACAACGCTGTACAGTAAACTGGAAGAATATGGATTGAAGTACAAATTTGAGCAACCATAGCCGATAATTCACTGAAATCTATTATTTTTGTAGTGTTAATTAAGAATGATGAGAGTAGATAGAGAAAATCCTAACAAATATTTTGATGAAAGTGATGCGAGTTATGAAGCCCGTAAAATTTGGTATGCATTTAAGGATGCTGTACTTTATAAAGAACGTTTTTTTGTAAAGCATCAACTTTTGGAAATACTTTCAAAGTATGTATCTGAAAATATTGTGAGATTCATTCTAAACAGATTTTTTTTAGAGCAAGAATTATTGATGATAGTTGTATAAATGACCATATGGTATATAAATGTTTTAGTGCACCAGAAGGTGAACGGTTAGATATCAGCTATCATAATAAATCAAATCCATTCAAAGGGCTCACAAAAGAAGCCTCTTTCGTTCCACCTAAAAATGTGAAAGTTCCGGATGGACGTGCGAACCCTAAATATATTAAATATCTTTATGTTTCAGAAAGCCCTACAACATCATTATTTGAGGTACGACCATTTATATGTGATGCAGTGAATATTGCACAAATAAGAGTTAATAGCCCTCTTAAGATTGCTAATATTGCTGTTGAACTTGACTTGTCAGAAAACAAAAATGCAACAGTAGAAATGTATGTTATGAGAATGATACAAAGGGCATTTTCTAAACCAACTAACAATTCTGACGATTATATTCCATCTCAGATTATAGCAGAGTATCTTAAAAGTCTTGGGTATGATGGAGTACGGTATAATAGTTCACTACATTTTGGAGGTGTAAATTTGACTATATTTAATCATGATAAATGTGAAGCCATCTCTTCTCAAGATTTTAGAATAGAAGATATAAAGTTAACTGCAAGGGTAGCCTTTGGTTGTGCCGACAATCAAGGAGATTTGGCATATATTAAAGACAATGAGCCTTTATATCTTGATTATGAAAATTTGATATCAACAAAAAATAATATCAGCTTGAAAAATATTCATAATGTAAAAAAAACTAACATAGAGAAAGAAAAGTATAAATTTGAATATCTATAGCTGATAATTCGCAGAATTTTTCTATGGCGGTTAAAATAGAATTTGTTGTTAGTAACAAAAAGACCTATACGTAAGAAAAATCACAGGTTTGCCTTTGGTGTATTTCTGATTTTTATTGTTACTTTTGCATCAAGACGAGTGACATTGATAGCAATTCACAGCAAAGCGCAGAAACAAACACGGTTGCCAATTCGTTACCTCTATTTTATCTTTCCGTTCAAACCTCTTATAAATAAAGAGGTTATAAAAGTCTGCATCGAATTATAATAAACATTTTTGATAAAAGAGCAATAACAGATTTTTTTATAAACATCTCACGCCTAATAAGAATAAGAATGGCTACATTTGCAGATAGATATCAGAGTCCTCACATAAACCGCAATTCATAATGAAAGAAAAAGAACTTGCATTTTCAGATGTTCCCAATAATTTCCTATGGTGTATCAACCGGCAATGCAGTAAAGCAGAAACTTGCCTCAGGCAATTGGCAGAAAGCTTCGCCTGGAAGAGCTTATATCTTTGCAGTGCCATCCAATCCCAAGCAATTTAGCCAAGTTCAAGAATGAGTGCCCTTACTTTTGCTCCAATAAGCAGGTGAGGTATGCCAGAGGCTTTCTCGGGATTCTGGAAAACCTCACCGCCAAACAAACACACTTCTTCATCAACCGGGTCATCAGTAATTCCAGCCGCCGTACCTACTATCGTGTCCGCAATGGCGAACGGGCATTATCTCCTGCCGAGCAACAAAATATCATAAACATACTCAAAGAGTGCGGAGTAACTTTCTCCATTGAATTCGATTCTTACTTTGAAGATTATTATTGGAGCAATACATTATGATATGCCAACCTTTGCCTATTAATAGGCACATTTGTGCCAGCTAAGTGGCACGACATTCAGAATATAGCCTCATGATACCTGAGGGTTTTATGTATTAAGAAGAAACAAAAGAGTAAAAGAGAACAGGCTATTTACCATATATTTTCCTATCTTTTGTTCACTGCAAAAGTACAAAAATAAGTGCTGACGAGAAAAAAGAAAGATAGTATTTTTTTCGCCAGCACTTATTGTAGGCTCATCTATTAAAATAGAAGCTTGTGCATTTGGGTTTATAGTAATATCATTATTCTTTGTCTGCAAATTTCTTGCGGTTTGCAAGTTGGTTACTGTTTTGGCAATCCTGTCAACTCTGGTCTGTTCTCCCTTTGCCGAATATATCCACCTGATGTATTTGTATTGTTCGCTTTCAATGAGCGAATTAAAAAACTGCAAAGCTACGATGTCATCTTGTAAGCACAACAAAAATTCTTTCGGGATTTCTATTGGTTCATTGTCTGGATATAAAACAATGTGGACATAATCTCCTGCCTGTTTCTGTATCTTTTTGCGGATTTCAGCATTGACAGCCAGAAACAGAACCCCCTTTCCAGATGGCATTACATCCCCAGATGCATTAAACGGTAACCTTTGATTTGATAATTGTCAATTGTTCCTCGTACTTTCACCCAATTGAACGGGGCATTGGGGTCTGGCCTAATTTCAGGAATAATCGTATATGTCCAACCGTACTTGCCGGGCAATTTCTCAAGTAAATATTCTTTATCGACTAATTTTTCATCCATGTTTTTAAAACATATATATAGTAAGCAAAGGTACAAAAAACTGAGGTAAATTACTCATTTACTTCAACTTTTTGTTTAATAGACAATGAAATAGAGTTATGATTTTATTCCTTGCCTCTCCTGTCGTTCTTGTAGTTTAATCTCAGTGAAGAGCAGAAACTGCAAATGTAACCATTCTTATATAGGCGTGAGGTGTTTATAAAAAAAAATCTATTATTGCTCTTTTATCAAAATGTTATGTTTATATTCGCAAAAAAACAGAAACTGATTATTAAGGAAGGATATTATGCTTGCATATACATACATCGAACATGGAAGATTCGGTCTGTTGGACAAGCCAAAGCCCGAATTGAAGGACTCTCGCGACGCTATTGTCCGCGTGACACTTGGTAGCATCTGTACCAGTGATTTGCATATCAAACATGGCAGTGTGCCGCGTGCTGTTCCGGGAATAACGGTAGGGCATGAAATGGTGGGCGTTGTTGAACAGGTTGGGAGTCGTGTTACTTCGGTCCAACCAGGCGACAGGGTTACTGTCAATGTTGAGACTTTTTGCGGTGAGTGTTTTTTCTGCCAACACGGATATGTGAATAACTGTACGGATGTGAATGGTGGTTGGGCATTAGGATGCCGTATTGACGGCGGCCAGGCGGAGTATGTCAGGGTTCCTTATGCCGACCGGGGATTGAACCGCATTCCCGATTCGGTGAGTGATGAACAGGCGCTTTTTGTAGGCGATGTGCTGGCTACGGGATTTTGGGCGGCACGCATTTCGGAGATTTCCGGAGATGATACGGTTCTTGTTATAGGAGCCGGTCCTACGGGGATATGTACTTTGCTTTGTGTGATGCTGAAGAAACCGAAGCGTATCATTGTTTGTGAAAAGTCCTCTGAAAGAATTCGGTTTATCCGTGAACATTATCCTGATCTATTGGTGACGGAGCCGGAAGAGTGTAAGGAGTTTGTACTTCGTAACAGCGATCACGGAGGCGCTGATGTCGTGCTGGAAGTGGCAGGAGCCGGAGACACTTTCCGCTTGGCGTGGGAATGTGCCCGTCCCAATGCGGTGGTTACGGTTGTGGCGCTTTATGATAATCCTCAAATACTTCCTTTGCCCGATATGTATGGTAAGAATCTGACTTTCAAGACCGGTGGAGTGGATGGATGCGATTGTGCGAGATTCTCCGTTTGATAGAGGCGGGAAAGATTGATACCACGCCGCTTATCACACACCGTTTTCCCCTGACAAAAATCGAAGAAGCATACCGCGTATTCGAAAACAGGCTGGACGGGGTGATTAAAGTGGCGATAGCGGGAAAATAAAAACAAGTTTCAGGCTTTATTTTCCTGTTTTATTTTCCGGCAGCTGGTGTGCGAAGTTGCCAGAAAGCTACGGCAGCAGCGGCAGCCACATTAAGCGAGTCGACGCCGTGCGACATGGGGATGCGGACTACGTAGTCGCTCCCGGCAATGGTTTCGCGTGAAAGTCCGTCTCCTTCGGTACCCATTATGATAGCCAGCTTAGGTTCGGCGGTCAAGGCAGGATTGTCGATAGGTATGGAGTTGTCGGTAAGCGCCATAGCTGCCGTGCGGAAACCTAAGTCGTTCAGTCTGCCGATAGGAGCGTCCAGCCAAGTCCATGGTACGAGGAATACCGACCCATGGATACCCTGACCGCACGCCGGTTGAGCGGGTCGCAAGAGGTGGGGGTGAGCAGCACGGCATCTATGCCGAGAGCGGCAGCCGAACGGAAGATTGCTCCTATGTTGGTTGTATCGACCACGCCGTCTATCACTACGATACGTCGGGCTTCCCGGCATACTTCCTCAAGGCTGAGTGGCGTGGGGCGATGCATGGCGCAAAGGACGCCGCGGGTCAGGGTATATCCGGTAAGCGTGGCAAGCAACTCCCTTGTTCCTGTATAGACCGGAATGTCTCCGCTGCGCCCAATGATAGTTGCGGCATCACCCGTAATGTGTTTCTGTTCGCATAGGAGTGCCAAAGGTTTATATCCTGCATCAATGGCAACGGAAATGACTTTGGGACTTTCCGCAATGAAGATGCCTTTGGTAGGTTCGATGCGATTACGTAGCTGAGCTTCGGTAAGCGTGCTGAAAATTTCCACTCCGGGGTGGGATAGGGATGATATTTCGATGATGGGCATGTGGCTGTTTCTTTTTTGTTATTGTTTTTTGATGTGTTTTCGTGAATCGGGATTAAAATCAAACAATGAAAAAGAATTACTCTTCATTGGAGTCCATAACCTTATCTGCCAGTGGAACCAGCTCAAATTCAAGAATGCTTGCCGGTATCTCGCATTCTTTAAATAAGTAGTTCAAGATATTGCGTTTGGTGTTTGTACTGCAAGAAGTATGAACGTAACAATGTTCTGCCACTTTGCTTCTTCCTTTGGCCTCGGAAGCATGTATCCAGTAATTCTTACCGGCTACATAGGTCATTGTAGAAGGACTTTCATTGTATATGAGTTTGCAGACTTGTACCAGCATTTCCACCCAGTTTGAGACTGCATGCCGTTCGTTTCTGTAGCGATAACCGATGATTTGCCGCCAACTCAGTTCATATTCGTCGTCGTCAAATGAAACCAACTCATATTCCTTTTCCAGTGGAACATATTCCGTCTTTATCATCGGCCATAGCCGGAGGAAGTTTTCAAGAAGAATCTGTTGTCTTTCTTTAATCTCGTCAATTGTCCATTTAGAACATTGTTTTAGATAGTTTGACAAACAGAAAGCCGAGTTTTTAAAACCGTTAATCTTGTTTCCTTTGCGGTCTGTGTATCCGTCCTTTTTCTCCTGAAACGAGTGGTTGCTGTATGATGTATTGAATCCGGTAAGGGTTAGGTTGGCAAAAGTGTGGAGATAGGTGTCGTATATCTGCTGCCAGTTTTCTCCCAGTTCTTCTTTCCACTGAGGTGTTAGTGTCTGAGGCATGATGTGTTCTATGGTGAATATGCCGTCCTTCATTTTTTTTACGATTGTATCATTTGCCTCCGGACTGTTTTCATTTTCCATACGTTCGAACAGAAAGAACTTATAGTTGCTTGGAATACGATAAATCTGTCTGGTTGGAAAGGCTGATTTAACATCGTTGTCGTTTGGAAATGATACGGTTCCTTGTTTCCTGAGCAAAATGAATTTGAGGATCTGAGAGTACGGTAGAAGTAACTCGGCATCTCTTTCCTTATGGCGTTTGTATATCTTCAAAATATCATTATGGAGAGTAGCAAACATCTTTTGAAGCGCATTTGCAGGGTAGTTGCAGATAATCCGGCGGGCCCAGTAGTTTTCGATTGTGTCTAATACTTCATACTGTTCGGTTTCGTTCAGGTTATTCGTTGACGCATAGTCAAAGAACGACAACAGGTAGGGCAGGTGTACAAGAGATTCTATGGTCGCAATCTGTTTCAGCTTGCGGTTGAGACGGGCATGGCTGGTTTCGCCTTTGAGTATCTGCCGATAGTATTTGGCAAACTTCAACATATCTTCAAGGAGGATTTGACGGTCGATGTGAGACTTCATATCGTATGATTTGAAGTCAAAATATAAGTCCTCAATATTGCTGATCGTGCCTTTCTTTAGTGTCAGATAATCACGGATAAACATTGTTGGCTCTCCATCTGTCAGTTTTTCTATTTTGCTCCAGTAGGCATGGTAGTAGTCTTCCTGCTTCTTGGAAGAAAGTGACATGAGCAGATAGTTGCGTACCTTATCTGCCTCTTCAAGGTCTTTGCCGCACGAGTTTAGAGATTCAAAAATCAACTGTGGATTATCTTTCGCTTCCAAACGAATATCAATCACTTCCAGTTTCTCGATGGCTTTAATAAGCTCCTCAAAAGTGAGGTTGCTTATCTGAATTAATTGGTAAAAAAGTTCGTAGTTTGCAGTAATGCCTGTATTCTTGATGAAATCATCTGAATTGTTGGTAAACAGTGCATCATATGCTTCGATATCTCCTTCAATCGGGCGCAGTTTTATCTGTCTGTCAATTCTTTTTCTTATGGCATAGAGATAGTTTTTCCTTACTTCCTCAATATCTTCATTGCCAGGTTGCATATCGCCATTGGCAACTGCATTGAAAGCGGCCAGAATCAGGAGCGATAAAGTTGTGATACGCTGCTGACCATCGATAATCAGCAAATCGTCTTCAACCTCGCAGGCTTTTGTTGCAACAATACTTCCGAAAAAATGGCTTTGCAATTCTTCTTTATGAATTTTTATCAGATCTTCAAATAAACGTACACAATGCTTTTTCTGCCATGCATACTTACGCTGGTAGAGGGGTATAATAAACTGTGTCTTTGCGCCGTAGAAATAGTCACTAATATTTACCGAACCTTTCATTTTTTGCTTTTAGTTTAACAGACTTCAATTGTTAAGTTTGACTCATAGCTGTGCAAGAATATGCGCAATCTATGGTTACTCTCATAACCGAGTTCGATATAAAAACGGGGTTAGGCCCGAAGAATACCGTTTCTCTTGTGTTTTATACTCTAACATAACATAATATGGTGTTAGAGTGATAAGCTTTTCATTGATAATAAATAAGATAGCAATAAAATGTTAAGTTTATAGTGCCGGATTGTAACATTTAAACGTTCACTGCTATGTTATCAGCGGCTAAAGTTACAGAGATTTATTGTATGACGGATGATTTTGCAGGGAATTTATGTTGTACAGGAAAAAATATATGGTTGGGAATAAAATACTGCAATATGTTCAAATTGTATGTAAGTATCCGATAAAGTACACATTGTATAGTTAGGGAATCCTCAGTTGCTTTGCAATCAAAAAAGACATGAAACTTCTTCATGCTGAAAACGGAGGTGTGGTACTCTATGTAAACGCTTGGAAAAGAGTATGCTCCACTTGTCGTCCTATGACAGCAAAACCAGGTATTATGCATTGGGGTGGAGAAATTTGGTAATGATGGTAGAAGTATAAGTAATAATCTTACCGATGCAGCATACATAGCTGCCTGAATGATAGATTATTGCAATTTAATCGGTAGAAAAGTTGTTTTTGAGCCTCTTGGACTTGTTTTTGAGGCTGTTTTACACTCTTTTCTCAATGAATCAGAACCATGGGGAATATTGTATCCTCAATGAAGTTCACCTATCTTCTATCCGGCTACAAAGGTATAAAATTCTGGGATGTTTTCGCCGATAATGTTAACTAAATGCAAGATATTCTCACGGATATTGTTTGCTGACCAAAAGAGAAAAATTTAGTTGAAGCCTTTTCTTCCCTCTGCTTGACTTAACTTTATTGCCCGTGTATATAATGACGGTCATTAAAGTCAAGTTGAGGGGTAGAGTCAAGTCTTTTTCTTTTGGCGAGCAAAATAGTTCTTTGATATGATGAGTGTATGATGAACAATTTGCATCATTTGTAACGAATAACATATTGTTTGTAGGTGTATATGGTGCTTACAAACAGCATTATGGCATTTAGTTTTTGGAAGTTTTTGCTCAAAATAGATTATGTATATGGTTAATTATGCCAAGACGTGCATTTTTCTATGTGTAATACATCATTAAATAAATAAAAAGTATTACCTTTGCATATTATATGGTAGGTTGATTATAGCAAAGTCATTAACATAGTTGCTTTGCACTTTAAATTGATGTAGTAATGGCAAAGAATACAATGGGAACCAAGCTTCCTCGAAAATTGGAGCAGAAGATGCAGATTGTGGGCGAGCAGATTAAGTTGGCTCGCTTACGTCGGAATCTGAGTGTGGCTCAGGTTGCTGAACGTGCCACCTGTTCACCGCTTACTGTGTCCCGAATAGAAAAAGGGATTCCTACAGTTGCAATAGGGATCTATCTACGTGTTTTGTACGCATTGCAACTTGACGATGATATTCTATTGCTTGCCAAAGAAGATAAAATGGGAAAAGCTTTGCAAGATTTGAGTTTGAAAACAAGAGAACGTGCATCCAAGAAAGAATAATCTATGAAAAAGTTGTATGTATATGCCGATTTCGATTGGCTCAAAGAAGTGGAACTCATAGGCGAATTGGGCTATGAGTCTCTTCGTGGTGCGGACAGCTATAGTTTTACGTTCAATAATGAATGGTTAAGGCAGCACAGCGATCTGTTTTTGAGTGACGACTTGAATAATTATCCCGGTCAGCAATACACGCAACCAGGTAAAGATATATTTGGTTGTTTCTCTGATGCCTTGCCCGACCGTTGGGGACGTACTTTGTTGTTGCGTCGTGAGCAAATTGTAGCGGCAGAAGAACAACGTCCCGTAAGGAGATTGTCATCTTTCGATTTCTTAACTGGTATCGATGATTTCTCTCGAATGGGTGGATTCCGTTTTAAGGAAGACCTCGATGGCGAATTTATCAATGTGAGTGAGTCATTGAAAATTCCACCTTTGACGGATATTCGGGAACTGATTGCAGCCAGTGCCGAGATAGAGAAATGTGAAGAAAACAATATGCTCCCCGATAGAAAATGGATTGCACAACTTGTGCAACCGGGAACATCATTGGGCGGTGCGAGACCTAAAGCCAATGTCGTAGATGCAGATAAGACTCTTTATGTAGCCAAGTTCCCGTCTCGCAAGGATGACTATGATGTAGGACTTTGGGAGCATTTCGGTCATTTGCTTGCCACAAAAACAGGGATAAACGCTGCAAAAACAAAAATGTTAGCAACTGGAGAAAAATATCATACATTGCTGTCACAACGCTTCGATAGAACCAAGAAGGAAAACGCATTCATTTAGCATCTGCCATGACCTTATTGGGGCTGAGTGATGGTGACAATGCAACTACCAGGCATGGTTATCTGGATATAGTTGACTTTATTATTCAGAGCTGTACCGATGTGGAGCGAAACCTACAGGAACTATACCGTCGTGTGGCTTTCAATATATGCATAGGCAATAGTGACGACCATTTCCGCAATCATGGTTTCCTTTTGACTGCAAAAGGATGGATACTGTCTCCTGCATATGACATGAACCCCACGTTGAATGAGTATCAAAGTTTGCTTGTTTCATCAACTTCTAACAAAGCAGAGTTGAGTATTTTGCTGGATGCTTGCGAAGACTACATGCTAAACCGTAAAACAGCAGAAAAGATTATTTCGGAGGTGATTGGAGCTGTAAAAGGATGGCGCGAATTGGCAACACGATTAGGAATTTCCAAGAGAGAGATGGATATGTTTGCCGGAGTGTTGGATGAACGATGTAAGTGAGAATAACTGTTTCAGTGTGCCAAATTACCAAATAAAAACGCGCTAAATTTCCAAGAGATATGATGTTGATTTGTATGTAATTGAGTAGTGAAATGCGATTGAAGATTTGTATTTATGCTGCGCGAACATAATGTTTGTGTAGCATAATTTTTTGAAAGGTGAAATTCATTGATGGAATGGATAAAAACAATACATGTGTTCTTTTGCATATCTTTATGCCAACTGTAGTCATTCCTTTAAACGATGTTTTTGTTGCTTATCTACTTGGCTATATGGGAAATTAGATGTATCTTTGTTTGCAATATAACGAGTATAATTTGAATACTGATGTCGAACAATCAACAAATAATGATGAATAGGATTAAGGCGGTACTGGCTGAAAGGCAACGAACCAATAGATGGTTGGCAACTCAAATGGGCAAATCAGAGAACACAATTTCAAGATGGTGTTCTAATAAATCGCAACCATCTATTATTCAATTGCAAGAAATAGCGAATTTGTTGGATGTTGACATTCGACAGTTGCTAACTACAACAAAAGATAATAATGACTTATGATGCTCAGCTTATGAAAAAAATCGGTATAGACATATTTTCAGGAGCAGGCGGATTAAGTCTGGGGGGGGCAATGGCGGGAATTAAGGTTCGCTATGCTATTGAGGTTAATCCTCACGCAGCCAAATCTTTTGAACTTAATCACAAAGGAGCAAAAGTAATATGTGGCGATATTCGGGATGTCAAAGCTACAGATTTCTTAAATAAAGACGAGGAAGTATTTATAATCATGGGAGGCCCTCCTTGTCAGGGATTTTCTATGTCAAATACGATGTCTCGCAATATGGACAATCCTAATAATTTATTGTTCAAAGAGTTTGTTCGTTTGGTCTCAGAAATAAAGCTAGATGGTTTGTCCTTGAAAAATGTTTGGGGAATGACTAAAATGAACAATGGAGAGACAATAGAAATGATAAAACATTGTTTTGAGGAGATAGAGCCAGGCTATAAGGTCAAATGGAAGGTTCTATGGGCTGATGAATATGGTGTTCCACAAAGACGGATGAGAATGTTTATGGTCGGAAACAACCAAGGAATTGACTTTGAGTTTCCAAAGCCTTTTGATTATAAAGTGAGTGTAGAAGAAGCTATTGGAGATTTACCTGTTTTACATAATGGTGATATGATAGATTCATTGCCTTACACTAAGTCAATAAAGGAATCTAGCCCTTATGCGCAACAGATGAGAAAAGGTTCAATAGAATCAAAGCAGAATTTTGTGTCAAAGAGTAACGACCTTGTGATGCAACGTTACAAATATATCGGTCAAGGTGAGAATTGGAGAGCTATTCCGGAGTCCTTGATGCGAAATTATTCAGACAAGACCCGTTGTCATAGTGGAATATATAAACGTCTGAAAGCAAATTGCCCTTCTGTTGTCATTTCAAACTATAGGAAGAGTATGCTAATTCATCCATATCAAGACAGAGGTTTATCGGTGAGGGAAGCGGCACGTTTACAAAGTTTTCCTGATACGTTTATCTTTCAAGGGCCTCATATGAGCATACAGCAGCAGATAGGTAATGCGGTTCCTCCGTTATTGTCTAAAGCTGTGATGGCGCAGATTCTGGAATACGATTCATCATACAATAAGGAATAACTATGGGTACTTATAGACAAAGCATTCCACAAGCTGATACTCTTATGGGGTCTATGCGTTCAATGGGGTATTCTTTCGAAGCTGCTATTGCTGATATTATTGACAATGGTATTAGTGCAAATTGCAGCGTAGTCAAACTATTCTTCCCTTCAGAACCTATTGATGATCTTGTTGTGGGAATCTTAGATGATGGAGAAGGAATGTCTGCAGGCGTCCTTTTTGAAGCTATGAGGTATGGAAGTAGGGACTCTGAACTTGAAAGAAATGCAAATGATTTGGGACGATTCGGTTTAGGAATGAAATCTGCCTCTTTGTCTCAATGTAGAATTTTGACGGTTGTCAGTTTGCAGGAAGAAAAGATTAGTAGCTATTCTTGGGATTATAATTATATTCAAAATAGAAAAGAGTGGGTGGTGAAGGAGCTGTCACAAAATGAAATAAAAGCACTTCCTTATATTCACTCTCTCCTCGAATTGCCACATGGCACGCTTGTACTATGGCAGGATTTCGATGTGTTGGAGAAATCAAGTGGTGGAATGGTTTATGATGCTCTTGTTGAACTTAAAGAATCTGTAGCCAATAATATTGCTCTGATTTTTCATAACTTTCTTTCAGCAAAAGGTAAGGGGCAGATCAAGATGTACTTGAATAAAGGGAGAATAAAACCAATGGATCCTTTCCTTGAATCACATTCTAAGACAACAACGAAGAAAGCACGTTCCATTGCTATTCGTGACAGTAAGGGTCAAGAACGGCAAATCTGGGTTAAACCATATATCTTGCCATTTGCAACAGATTTAAACGATGAATACAGAAAACTCATAGGAGGAGTAGAGACATTAAGAATCAAACAAGGTTTCTATGTTTATCGAAATAAGCGTTTGATAATTTGGGGAACTTGGTTTGGGATGAAACCGCGTGGTGAACTCACAAAAAATGCTAGAGTTAGAGTAGATATTCCGAATTCACTTGATGACATATGGAGTATTGATATAAAGAAACAAACAGCTTCTATTCCAAAGCAGATTCAGCGTCAATTGCGCCAAACAGTTATTGAAGCGATGGATATTTCTGTTAGGAAGCAAACCCATCGTGGTCGAAAAGAAAATGTTGAGGATATTGACTATATTTGGGATAGAATGGAAGGCAGAGGAAAGACTTTTTATTATCAAATCAATCGTGAGAGCAAAGTGTTCCAGATGGTGAGGGATAGAATGTCAGAAGAAGACTATACTCTGCTTGAGATGCTTTTGAAAGAAATTGAGCAAAACGTTCCGACTCAGCAGATTTACATTGACAAGTCTAATGATGCAATCAGTCAAGATGAACCAGATAATCGTGTCGATGAGATTTTCCAACTTGGGATTTATATGGTAAACTTGGCAAAATCTTTTAACAAGAAATCTATAGTCGAGATTGTTTCTGATCTGATGAAATCAGAGCCATTCTGCAAATATAAAGTTGTTGAGGAAAAACTTTTAGATAACTACAAGGATGAAATTAACAAACGAAGCATATAATAAGATTCTACTCATAATTTCCGCACGTTTGGAACTTATGAAGGAACTGTCGGGCTTTGTTCCATCTTTGGAAAATATTAAGCCTGCGATTGAAGACGCAATAGCCTTCTCTGGTATTGATTGTGATGAGGAAGACAAAAATAAATTGTTGGAAGAAATAGAATACCGAGAGAAAATCACTCATGTATTGGGCAATATTATTTATGATGATTATGAACAAAAGAAGTGGTATTTCAATGATAAAGTAGATGACAGCTATTTTTGGGAGAGATATTATCGTTATTTAAAAGAACACACTTCAATTGACGACAAAAGTATTAATCTTTTGCACGAAAAGACATTGCCTGACATAATGAATTGTTTATACAATCCAAAGGAAGAATTTGAAGGTAAACGTTTGAAGAGGGGCTTAATAATTGGTGATGTACAGTCTGGTAAAACCGCTACATATTCAGGTCTGATTTGTAAAGCTGCTGATGCAGGATATAAAGTTGTTATTCTTCTAGCTGGTATAACAGAAAGTCTTCGTCAGCAAACACAAGAACGTATTGATGAAAGTGTTGTTGGGTACACTATTCGTAAGGTTGAAAAACATATTCGCGAGGGGAAGGTAGGAGTTGGTAAAGACAACAAGCAACGTAGAGCTACTTCTTTTACTACATGTGTAAAAGATTTTGTTAAAGGGAGTAATTTGATTTCAACGACTTTATCGGAGCATAATTCTCTGGTCCTTTTTGTCGTTAAAAAAAAATGTATCAGTCTGACAAAATTGCATGATTGGTTGAAAAACCAGAATATGGATGTTCGTACAAATAGTATAAACCATCCAATGCTTCTTATTGACGATGAGGCAGACAATGCATCGGTTAATACAAAAAAAGATAATACAGATCCAACTAAGACAAACGCTATAATTCGTAAGATTTGCAATCTTTTTCAGACTGCGAATTATATTGGTTTTACTGCTACTCCATTTGCAAATGTTTTTATAGATCCGGATTCGGTGGACAGTATGAAGAATGCAGATTTGTTTCCAGAGCATTTCATATATACGTTACCGACCCTTCCTCATATATTGGTGCCGATAAAATTTTTTATGAGGATAAAGAGTACTATCGCAATTTACGTTTTATAACTGATGTTGAAGAACCAGACTACACTTCAGATGAATATAGGACTGATTTACACGAAAATATAGAAGAACTTAATTCTGGGACATTCTACTCTCGTCACAAAAAAGAATGGAATGGAGTCTTGCCAAATTCGCTGAAGGAGTCCATCTATTGTTATTATCTGGCAAATGTTATTCGAGATTTAAGAGGACATGCCTCTAAACCAAGAAGTATGTTGGTTAATATGTCTCGTTTCATAAGGGTGCAACAGGTGATTAAGGAACATATTGAAGAAATACAGAACAACTTTATTCAAATACTAAAATACAACTTTGACGAAGATACCTCAAAGAATGCTCATCTGTCACTGTATAAAGAACTGAAACGACTTTGGAAAAAACATTTTGATAATATTACTGATATCTGTTTTATTGATGTTATAAAAAAGAAGAATTTATTAGGTGCTGTGTTCGATATTGAAGCTGATGTTCCAAAGATGGAAATTATCGTTGTTAATGGTAGTAGCGCAAGCAAATTAGATTACAAATCTAATCCTTCGTTGAGAGTAATTGCTATTGGAGGACTTGCTCTTTCGCGAGGTCTCACATTAGAGGGCTTGCTTGTAAGCTATTTCTATCGAAACACTGCAACATTTGATGTGTTGATGCAGATGGGGCGTTGGTTTGGTTATCGACCTGGTTATGCTGATTTGTTCCAAATATGGACAAGTCAAGCAAGTGCAACTTGGTATAGAGAAATAGCGACAGCCACTACCGAATTGAAAGCAGATATTAAGAAAATGTTTGAGCAACATCTTACTCCTAAAGATTTCGGCATTAAAGTTCGTGACTATTGCGACGAATTACAGATAACAGCCAACAATAAGATGCGGACCGCGTACGAATTGTTGATGATGGAATCCTACTATGGAAATATCTGTGATACCCCTTACCTTAGTGTCAAGGCGGAACATAATGAAGAGAACTGGAATCAAGTAAAATGTTTTACTGCCCACCTGTTTGAAAATGATTATAAATTTGGTTTCGCGAATGTCGACAAATACAAAGATGAGGATGTATGCTCAGATATTGATAAATCTAGATATTTTTCTGATGTGTCCAAAGAATTGGTGGTAGACTTCCTGTCTAATATAAAATGTTCATTAGTTAACATGAAATTTAACCGGCAAAACTTAATTGATTTTATTTGCGACAAAGAAACAGAAGGAGTAGATAAATGGGATATTGTTTTCGAAGGTGGTGATGGGCAGACCTTTTATGACATACCAGGACTTGAAATGATACGTTGTCCGAAACGTCAGATTGAGGAACATGATCATGTAATTCAAATTTCGAGTCGTCGTAGGATTCTTGGTTTACGAGAAGGAAGTTCTGCTTAAGTCAAGATGAGATAGATTTGGCAGAAAAACGATGCAGAGAAGTTTGGGCGAGAGAAGGTTCTGAGTTTGGAGGACGGCATATTCCTATTAAAGCATATTTTGAGCATCTTCCACACAGAAAACCTGTATTGATAATTATGCTCATCGAACCGGTAGAGCCAGAAAATATTGAAGCCAACAAGAATGCCTTAAAATTCATAGAGAAACTTAATGGCAATAAAATGATAGCTTTTGCTATTGGTTTTCCTGGATTAAAAGAAACAGGTAAAACCAAGAAATATAAAGTTAATAAAACATATTATCAGCTTAACATGCTTGATGAACCAGACGAAATAGAAGAGGATGAAGAATAAATTATCTACAACATTCTCGCAAGGATTCCAAAGCGGAGCTTTATCCGTGTTGGTGAAAACCGCGACCTCAGTCTTTTTGTAGGAAAGGATGAGAAAGGAACTATGCCTTTGATTTTAGAGGTACATACGTTCCAGTTAGAATAGCTCAGTCGGATGTGATTACAGTACAGCAGGGAAAGAGTGGCGAGAATTATATTCTTCGCTTTTCACTCTGTAATTCAGAGCTGCTGGAATATTTTAGTACGTTTTGCCAGGATTTGCTCGATTCTACGGAAGCTATTAAGGACGATGAAGATGCTTATAAAACACTTTGTTCAAGATATTTCTCATGGAAAAAATTGTTCCGACCAAATAATGGTGGAATGAATGACAATGAGGTAATGGGGTTGATAGGCGAACTGCTTTTTATGCAGGATTATATGATTCCTCACTATGGTGTGAATATGGCATTAGATAGCTGGATGGGTCCAGAAAAGACCCATAAGGATTATTCTACAGAGAGTGTTTGGTATGAGATAAAGGCAATAAGTGCAGGCAAAGATTCTGTAAAGATTTCATCACTTGAGCAACTGGATGGAGATGACGAGGGCTATCTTGCTATTTATTGTTTGGAAAAGATGAGTCCAACATTCAGTGGTATAAAATTGAATGTACTGGTTCAAAACCTAATGGCAAAAATGGGGACAGCTCAAAATAGAGAGACTTTCATGTCTAAACTGAGTATGTACGCATTCGATTTCTCTCCAGAATACGACAAATTCGTATTTACGAATGTGGGATTCTCAATGTACAATGTAAGCAACGATTTCCCTCGCTTATGCAGAAAAAACATACCGAATGCAATAAACAGAATTCAGTACGAGATTTTTCTTTCTGAATTAGAAGAATATAAACTTTAAATCCGTTACACTATGGAGATTGAAGAATATAGAGCGCAATTTATTGATCAGCTTAGATTTGATGCCGATCACGAAGGAACAGAACCGGAAACTCAGTTTATTCTAAAAACATTAGAAGAACTGGAATCTATCGGGGAATTTAATGATCCGATGCCGATGTCTATTGAAATGAGAGGCAAGCGTGGTCGTATCATGGCTTTTGATGCTTATGCTTACGACGAAGCTGACAGTGCACTCATATTGATTGCAAGTGATTTTACCAATGAGCGTGATGCCGTAAACACGTTGACCAATACCCGCATCGTGGATTTGTATACTCACATGTGCAATTTCCTTGACGAAGTTGTCAACGGCAAGATGAGTGACTATTGTGACGATTCTGATCCTGCCATTATTTTAGCAAAAGAATTTCGAAAGAAAATTGGCAAAGGACTGTTGGACACAGAGATTCTTCGCTTCAAGTTTTATATTATTTCTAACTCGATTCTTAGTAAGCAGGTGAAGAGTGTCTCTCAAGAAGATTTTCTTGAGAGACCGGTAGAGTTAAATATCTGGACGCTGGAACGGCTGTTCCAAACATTTATGTCCGATGCAAGTGAGATTGTTGAGTTTGATACAAAAGATTTTGATTGCGAGGGGATTCAATATCTAAAAGCAGATTTAGGAGATAGTAGCGACTATGATGCATATCTTGGAATTGTTCCAGGAAAGTTCTTGGCAGATATCTATTTGAAATATGGGAGTAAATTATTGCAAGGCAATGTGCGGGCTTTCCTGAGTGTTCGTGGTAAGGTAAACAAGGGTATCCGAAATACTATCATTAATAGTCCAGAGAATTTCTTTACCTATAATAACGGCATTGCTATTGTTGCCCGTTCAATAGGTTTTTCTGCAGATAACACTCGAATTACTCATTTTAAGGATTTACAAATTATAAATGGTGGTCAGACAACCGCTTCGTTAGCTAATGCAATTATTCGCAAAGAGGACAAAAAAGGCATGGACAATTTGTTTGTTCCGATGAAGCTGACTGTGCTGAATGTGGACAACGATATGTCTGAGGAAGAGGTTGAACGTTATAACAATATTACTAAAACAATCTCAAAATGCGCTAATTGCCAAAATCCTGTTTCGGATGCCGATTTTTTCTCTAATCACCCATTCCATGTAATGATGGAGAAACTATCGCAAAAGGTTCTTGCTCCTCCTGTTGCAGGTAAACCATATCAGACTCGTTGGTTCTACGAGCGTTCTCGTGGAAAATGGGAACAGGAACAAATGAAACTTACACAAGCGCAACGAAAAACCTTCTGCGAGAAAAGTCCGAAAAATCAGGTTGTCAAGAAGGAAAAGCTGGCGAAATGTTTGAATACTATTCGTATGAATCCTCACCAGGTTTGTCAAAGCTCTGCCATCAACTTCAATCGTTTTGCGGATTATGTTGAAGAACTTTATGATAAATCAAAGGATAGTATTAATGAGGTGTTCTTTAAGAAAGGAATCTGCTCCGTCATTATGTTTGATGAATTGGACGTAATGATCAATAAGTCCGAATGGTATCCTAAAGGAGGAGATAAAGCTCAGATTGTGCCATACACAATTGCAAAACTGATATCAATTTTGCCAAAGGATGCCGATCTTGACTGGGTTACGATTTGGAATAAACAGACACTGTATCCGGCTCTTGCAAATGAGTTGATTCGTTTAGCTTTTGATACACAGAAGTTTTTGACAAAACAAGCTGGTGGAGGCCTTGTTAGAACGATATCCAGAACGCTTGCAGTTTGGGATGACTATAAGAAAGTTCCGTTTGAACTCTCTGACGAATTTATTAAATCCCTTGTTTCCCAAAAGGAGATTAAAACAACAGAAGCTGCTGCTAAACGAGCGCACAAATTCAATTCAAACATTGAAGCAAGCGTTGAGATATTTAATTTGGGTGCTGACTATTGGATGAGGGTTTATAACGAACTTTTAAAAGAAAATGTTCTCTCGTACGGAGACCTTGATTTTATTAAGTCTATTGCAACTAGATTTATAGCTAAAATGGTTCTTCCTTCGTCTGCCCAATGTAAGAGACTCTTGAAGATTGTCAGCAATGTTGAAGATAAGGGATATGTAATGCCGTAAATAATGTAAAATGAATTTAGAAGAATATTTTGAAACAAAAAGCAGTCAGGATTTTCCATCGGAAAAGACTATGTTGCTATATATCGCACTTTTAAACAGTTTATGAATTCAGAGATCCATAATGAAGTTAAAGCGATTACTACAAGACTGGATAATACTGTGTATCTAAATGATCACAGTGCTAATCATGTAAAAATGGTTATGGTTAAAGTATCTTCCATACTGAAAGATTGTTCATACCTTACTCCATATGAATGCTTTATACTATTGGTCGCGATTCAAATTCATGATGCGGGACATATCTTTAATGGCAGAGACGGTCATGAAAAATCTGGCAGATATCTTCTGGAAAATTTAAACGTTGATACAATTGAGAGAAAAATTATTGGGGATATAGCTAAAGCGCATTCAGGCAAAAATGATCCGATTGGGAATTTGCCATACAAGACCTCTATCTCGGGGCATGATGTGAGAATCCGTGAACTAGCAGCTTTGTTAAGATTGGTGATGAACTTGCGGATGAAAACAGTCGTGCGTCTTCTTACTTGCTAAAAAAGGACTTAATACCTGAGGATAGCAAATTGTATCATGCTTTCTCTGAAAGTTTGTACAACTTCAATCCAGATAAAGACAGTCATTGTATTCAGATGGGCTTTTCTCTCACTAAGAATCAAGTTCAAAATAGATATAAGAAAGGTGAGTCTTCTATTTATTTGTTGGATGAAATATATACAAGAACATTCAAGACATTCCAGGAATGTTTGTACTATAATCGTTTTGTTAGCTATGAGTATCAATTCCATTCGATTATTATTTCTATAGAATTTATAGATGAAGGGTTTGAACCTTTCTTTGATACAATATCTTATCGTATAGAGGAAAAGGGATATCCAACGTTATCAATAAATAATGTTTTTGAGTATTGTGGGGCACAATTAGAACGAAGTAACAACAAATTAACAGGTGATTATGTTCATCAATGTGTAAATAGTTCATTATGAAAGAAAATCCATTTGAAATAAAGACTCCAGAACAGAACTCCGCTCAGGATGTTGTCGATTTATTTGTTGATGTTTTTCCTGACTTTTATCAAGTATTAGAAAAAGGACATACATTTATTAATGGTCCAAGAGGTTCAGGTAAAAGTATGATGTTCCGCTACATACAACCAGATTGTCAGTGTTTAGCCAAGCATTGCCAAATATCTGAGCTGGATTATTTTGCTGTATACGTTCCTATAAAACTAACAAATATAAATATTCCTGACTTGGCGCGCCTTGAGATTCATGCCGAAATTATATTAAATGAGCACTTGTTAACGACATACGTAATGTCTAATGTGTATAAGTCGGTTGGATGCTATTTGGGGAATATATTAAATGATTATAAAGAGCAGATATGGCAATATTATAATACTGATTTTCGGGATGTTCTTTCTTACTGCGGTGTTAACAACATTGTTGAATTACCAAACGATACAGACAAGGATGGACTAACAATGATGGAGTTAATGGCAAAAGAGGTAGAACGGATAAATCGTTCCTGTCGAATCTATTGCAATAAAATAGCTTTGTCAAAAGATACTTCTATTCCATATGATGGACCAATTGTTGATTTCATAGATTTTATGAAACCACTACTTGTGTCTTTAAAATCTTTACCATTTTTCCCTCAAGATAAACCTTTGTATATTTTGATTGACGATGCTGGCTATCTAAATGTGGCTCAAACAAAGGTGTTGAACACTTGGGTGTCATATCGCACAACAAAAGACATATGTTTTAAGATCTCTACCCAGTTAGATTATAAAACACATTTGACGAATAACGAGAAAAGAATAGACGCACCTCATGATTATTCTGAGATAAACATTTCTACAGTTTATTCAAGTAGTAAAAGTAAGTATAATGAACGACTTCAAGAAATTGTTAAGAAAAGACTAAAGAGATATTTGAACCTTGATATTGAGACAAAAGATTTCTTTCCAGAGGATAAAGAACAAGAGCTAAAGATTCAAGAGATATATAATCAGATGTTGATAGATTATGCAGATCCTGAGAAAAAATATGCAGGTGGGGATGCAGCAAGACGCTATGCAAGACCTGAATATATAACACGGTTGCAACAGAATCATAAAGCAGGCTCTACATATAGCTATGCTGGTTTTGATCAACTTGTAGCTGTGTCTTCCGGTATTATTCGACATTTCTTAGCTCCTGCGCAAGAAATGTATTCGTTAGCAATTACAGAACTTGGAGCAAATGAAGATAATATTACCAGCATCAAACCTTCTATCAAGATGAAGTTATAAAAAAATACTCTAACAACTATTTGGTTGGTGAGTTTGAAAAACTTAAAAAAGATATTGACAATAATAACACTAGGCAAATACAATTGGAAAAATTATATCGAATGATAGACTCTTTGGGACAATTATTTCATTTGCAGCTTACTTCTAATTCCTCAGAAAGAAGAGTGTTCTCTGTGGCAATTACAGATACTCCAGATGACGAAATGAATGAAATAATTGACATGGGAGAACAGCTGGGTTATTTCCATAAAAGTACAATTGGAAATAAAACAGGTACTGGAAGAAATCGCTTAATCATATTAAGTAGAATTTTGGCACCTCATTTCAAGTTGGATGCTACAAGTTTTGCCGGTTACAAATTTATGGATAGCGCCAAATTGAGAATGGCAATGATTGATACTAAGAGATTTTTAGCACAGTTTAAATTTACCGAAGATGACAGTTCTTCGGCTACTCAATTACTATTGTTTGACGGTAATAATCCTATTTAAGATATGAAAAAAATATTAATAAACAGTATAGATAAAGAGATAGTTAACGATTCTTTGTTTATTTGTAGTTCAAGTTTTGAGAAAAGATGTTTAATAATACCTAATGAGATTTCCAAGAATGAATCTATTGAGGCTGTTATTTGCTACTTTCCAAATAACTATACAGAAACAGAGAAGAATGCTGAGTGTTTAAAAGAACTATTCATAGGACGATCTTCTATCATAGAACTCTCTCTTGAGAATCCGTTGGATAATTATGATAATTTGTTTGATGCAATAACAACAAGCAAAAAAGAACACCTATATGTTGATGTATCAACATTTACTAGAGAAACATTGTTGATAATAATAAAAATCTTATCCTCTTCAATAGTTGAATTTACTGATATACATCTGTGTTATTGTCCGTCGAGTAGATACTCATCCTATGAAGAGGGTACTTCGTTACCTTGGCTTAGTAAAGGGGTAAGGACAATACGTTCTGTTGTTGGCTATTCTGGCGATATGTCACCAATAAAGGATTTGTTACTAATTATATTAGTCGGTTTTGAATATGAACGTGCTCAAACATTGATAGAGGTTTTCGAGCCTAGTAAGTTATATTTAGGTATGCTTCGCCAACAGAAAGTCATAATGAATCTCTAAGCGAAATTAATCGTTCGAATTTCGAAAAATTACTTGAAAAAATTCTCGAAGCTTCAAATTCAATTCTCATGTAAAAATCTGGAGCAAAATATCAAAGAAATTGGTAAGAATTGTTGACGAGAAT
>ENA-OQCX01000231-OQCX01000231.1-human-gut-metagenome-genome-assembly--contig:-NODE-231-length-29664-cov-1.962149_pt1 | contig 29664 bp, 38 predicted proteins | sample MGYA00242762_ERZ504587 | MGnify/ENA primary metagenome ERZ504587 (study PRJEB26092, sample SAMD00036337) | human gut metagenome | host: Homo sapiens | study: EMG produced TPA metagenomics assembly of...
CGCCCCATGGGCGTAGGCTGCGGGATGTGGCACAAAACCCGCAGGCTCTTTTTCGGGGCGCACTGCTGCGCCCATTCCCCTCCATAGGGATGCACATGCCTGCTGAGAACAGCATCCGGCATATGCAAAAAACAAAAGGCACACCCTAAAGAACCAACCCCGGCAGGGCCATCCGCCGGGGGTTGACAGCCGGTACCGGAATTAATACTTTACCGGGTTGGAATCCAAATATTTTTTCACCATCAGAGCCACTTTAAAGACGATCGCATCATCAAACTCGCGCAGGTCAAGGCCTGTGAGTTTCTTAATCTTTTCCAGGCGGTAGACCAATGTGTTGCGATGCACGAACAGCTTGCGGGATGTTTCGGAAACATTGAGGTTGTTCTCAAAGAAGCGCTGGATGGTAAACAGCGTTTCCTGATCGAGATTCTCAATCGAACCGCGCTTGAACACCTCGCGCAGGAACATATCGCACAGCGTTGTCGGCAGCTGATAGATCAGGCGGGCAATACCAAGGTTGTCGTAGCTGACGATGGTTTTTTCCGTGTCGAACACTTTGCCGACCTCCAGGGCAACTTGCGCCTCCTTGAAAGACCGCGCAAGCTCCTTGATGCCGCTGACCGTTGTGCCGATGCCAACCAGGGCGTGCGTATAAAATTCTGTGCCCAAAGAATCGGCGATAGAACGGGCGAGCTTTTCAAGATCCTTCGGCTCAATATTCGCGCGCACCTCTTTAACAAGCGCGATATCCGTTTCGTTGATATTGATCACGAAATCCTTGGTCTTATCCGGGAACAGGTTTTGAATAACGTCGTAAATGGATACGTCGTTGTGTTCCAGAATGCGGATGAGCAGCACGACGCGGGTGGCGTCGTTGTTAAACGAAGCTCCCTCGACTTGAGGTAGATATCTCCCGGCAGAATATTGTCGAGGATCACGTTTTTGATGAAGTTGCTGCGATCGTACTTTTCATCATAATACTGCTTTATGCTGCTCAATGCAACGGCAATTATATCCACATAACGGCGGGCAATGTCATCCGTGCCTTCGACAAACACGGCGTATTCCGGATGCATATGGGTGCCAAATGCGCGATAGGTAAAGGAATCGATCGTGGTCACCTCGCCGCCAGTAAAAACATCAGAGAGGGAGGACTCCTGAACCTCACCGATCCGGCCGAGCTCGCTACAGGAAATAATGGTGCCCGTTTCATCCACCACGCCCACCGTGCGGTCAATGGCATCCTTCATCTGATGGATGACGCCTTGGAACAATCTGTTTGACATAAAATAGCCCCCAATGCTTCATTAATTTGGCTCTTCAATTTTTTATACATTATGCCCATGACTACGCTATACATTTTACACAATCCGCTGGGTCTTTGCAAGTTTTTTGACGAGAAAAGTTATGGAATTTCTTAAAAAAGGTATACTAAACCCATATATTCCCTTTTTTCTATTGACATGTCACAACATTCAAAAGGCATTCTTGGCTGTTTTTACAAAAGAATAAGTTTGTATAAATTCACGATAACTTTCCACCAAATCAAATTTGCTCTCTCTAATTTTACCTAAGGGTTCTATAAATCCATAGATAGCATCCAACAGCAACAAGGCCCGATTTTAACCAATCAACTCTGCTGTACGCAGAGGAACGATCCGGTCGACCGGGTAAAGGCATCGATTCAACGGGACCGTGCTGTATTTTGTGGCCGCTGATTCAAACAGGCAATAGGTATAGTCGCCGTCGGAATCAATCTCCTCGAGCATTGGAGGCAGGGTCAAAATGCGCGCGGCCTCGCCTAAAGCGATTTCGCCACTGTCCGCCGGTGCATCATAGGCAGGGTAATACACATGGAGCGCGCATCATTTTGCGGCCATAAGAGCAGCTGGTGAGCAGCGCCGTCTTGCCGCCCTCCTGCACAAAGGATACGCCTTGCGTCTGTGCCGGAAGCTCCATAAAGCGCACAGCCGTTGTCGCAGCGATGTCCCCGTTGATCTCCGCCTGATAGCCGTAGAGAATTCCGCTCTCCTTCTCCGCAAAGGTGCCCACCCAAAGCAGGCCGTCATAATAGGTGACGAGCGAGGCAGTTTTCAGCAGCTTGTCCGTCGAGATCTCATATTCCACCCGCACGCTATCCGCACCGGAGGCGACAGCCCGCTGCAAGGTTTCATAAGAAAAGCCTTTTAGCGTTTTATCGCTGCTCTGGGCAATCCAGATCAAGGAACCGTCAAAGGCGATACCGCCGGCATGGTTGCGGTTCGGCAGGACGAGCGTGGCCAAGTATTCTCCCCTGTTGCCTCCCGCATGGGAGAGCACATACACCACAGAGTTATGCGCTTCCTTTGCATCATAGGCTGTAATCAACAAATAGTCCCCCGCAATGCATAAGCCCTGCGGAACCATGTCCGTGCACACGGTTCCGTCAATATTTGTGTGCTTCAGCCCGGGCACCGCGCAGATAGGAGGGCTCATAACACGCTGCAAAATCCGCATACTTCCCCACGGCCTTTTCAAATCCAGCCTCGTAACGGTAGCCCGTGCTCGTAGGCGTGCCGTCGGGAGGCGGGGCAAGCAAGGAGAAGAGCGTGCAGAGCGCCACGCAAAGCAGCGTAATCAACGCAATGATCTTTTTCATCAACAATCCCGTTCCTTTCTCGATCCTTTTTAACCGCCGGGCGAACCACGCCGGCCAGCCCTTGGCGGATTTTTTCCAAATTGCTATCGTTCCATGATCAATGTGGGGATTGCGGCCAAGTCCTTTTCCACGAACGCACCGGTTTTACGCAGCCTTTCCTCTGATTGCTGCCCGTTTGGGAGCAATACGCAATGCGTGCCAAGCACCTGCGCAAGCTCATAATCGTGCACCATATCGCCTACGGAAAGCGTCCGCTCCGGTAGAGTGTGAAGCCGGTCAAGCAGCTGCGCGCCCGCTCGATTTACCTGCCGAGATATAATCCCCCGCTCCGCTAACTGCTTCAAAATAATCCGCTATGCCGAAACGGCGGAGAATAGCCGTTGAGCGTTGCCTCATGGAAAGAGGAGACGATGATCTGCCGCACACCCATTTGACGCAGGCGCTCCAGCGTTTCCCGCGCGCCCCGCATCAGGCCGGCAGAACAGATATAACGGTCATACCCTTTCATAAAGCCGTCTGCCAGCTCGTCAAAGGGCGTCTGCTCAAAATCGAAGAGCTTGCAGTAATAGTTAATCACCGGAATATCAATCATTTCACGGTATTCCTCCCGGCTGGTCAGGGGCTTCCCATGGCGAGCCAAAAGATCGTTCATACTGCTACCGCCACATCCACATCGTCGAGCAGCGTGCCGTTCCAATCCCACAGTATCGTATCAATGGCAATGCGTTTCCTCCGTCTGATTAAATTTTATACAGTTAAAAACCGACAGGGATGCCCATACGCCTCGAGCAGTCGGCACAGATCCTGAAAGCGTAGGAAAACGGTGGCGTGATTATCGTTCGGATGAAAGCCGGCCCGCTCCAATCCCTTCAAATCCCGGTCAAAAAGGACCTTCACGGCGCGTCCGCTTTCATGAATCAAACCAAGCGGCGTAACGGCGCCCTTTTTCAGCCCTAAACATTGCTCCAGCCGCTCCTCGGAGGCAAAGCACAGCCGTGAGCTCGGCAGCTGACGGGCAATTGCCTTCAAATCCGCCCGTTTATCGCTGCGAATTACAAGGAGAAAAAGATGGCGGCCGCTGTGATCCTGCAAAAATAAATTTTTGGGGATCTCTCCATATTTCTGGATTCCCATTGCGGCAATTTCATCGATTGTCCCCGCAGCGGGATGACGGATCAGTCATAGGGAATGTTGAGCTGGTCGAGCGCCCGGAGCGCTTGCTGCTGTGCTTCCCGATTTGCTTCCATCCCGATTCCTCCTGCCCGACCCATGGACGCTCCCTATTTACCTATGCGCCGTTCATACGCTGAATTCTAGCACGATTTCGCCTTGGAGCCAACCTCAGTTGTGCAAAATAAATGAAAAATCCGCAAAAAGTATCCCTTTTGCGGATTTCAGTTCATAATGGTAGCTTTCCAAAAGAAATTCCGGCCTCCCGGCGAATTTGCTCCATCACGCGGCAGACACTGCTAGTCAGCTCCACCGCCCGCGCGGCGTCTAGCCAAAAGCGCCCCGGCTCTTGCGTAAAACGGCAAAATGCTTCCGTTTCCCCCCCGCATGGCCTCCGCCTTGTTAAGCAATCCGCAGAGTGTTCGCCGCGTCCCATCCGGCAGGTGCAGCTCCATCCCTGCCAGCATTGAAATGGACTGGATGGTGATGCTGCCCTGATCGCCCAGGATTTCGGAGCCTGCATAGCCCTGCCCGATTTTTTGACCACGAGAGCAGCACCTCCGCTCCGGGTAAGAAAGGCACGCGCTGCCGAACCCATCCGCTCCGGTGCTGAGGAAGCCCGCCGACGCGCGCACGCGCTCCGGCTCGCCAAATAGATCGATAGCCGGATACACACAGTAAACCCCCAAATCCATCAGGCTGCCTGCCGCCATAGCAGGGTTAAAAATATTGGGCACTTCACCCTTTAATAGGGCCGGATATCGGGAGGAGAGCTGCGAAAAATCAAAGCGCGCGGCGAAATCCGCCCAATCTGCCCATTGCCTTGTGCAGGATTTCCCGTGCAGGCAGGTAGCGCATCATAATCGCCTCCATATAGACGAGGCCTTTTTCCGCTGCAAATGCGCACAACTCATCAAACTGTTCCGGCGCTGTCACAATAGGCTTTTCACACAACACATGTTTTCCGCCGGCAAGCATCCGCTTGCTTTGCGAATAGTGAAAGGCATTCGGGCTGGCGATATACGCCGCGTCCACGGCCGTGCTCTCTGCCAACGCGTCAAGGGACGTATAGACAATGGGAATCTTCCATTCGCGCGCGAAAGCCTCCCCTGTTTCCAAGCTGCGGGAATAGACGGCGGCTATGTCAATGCCCCCTGCCAGGCGCGCGCCTTCCACGAAATGCCCGGCAATGGCGCTGGTGCCGATGATACCGATTCGCATGGAAAAATATACTCCTTTATGGCAAACCGAGCCTGCGATGAATTGCGCAGGGCCTGGCTTTGCATGATACATTTATTGATTATTCTTATTCGGCGTATTTCCACTTTACACCCTGCGGCGTATCCTCCAAAATGATATTGCGCGCCTTCAGTTCATCGCGGATGCGATCCGCCTCCGCCCAATTTTTCGCCTTGCGCGCCGCATTGCGCTGCTCGATGAGCGCTTCAATCTCATCATCCAGGCTCTTCTCTTCCGCGCGGTTGTAGACGAGGCCCAGGATGCCGCACAGCGTGTCAAACAACTCAGAAGCCTGCTCGCACAGCCTGCGTGAGTGCACGCCCGCCGCCACATGCGTGTTGATATCACGCACAAGCTCATAAACGGCTGCGAGCGCGTCCGCCGTGTTCAGGTCGTCATCCATCGCCTCTTCGAATTGCTTTCTGCGCTCTGCCAGCTTTGCGAGCACTGCATCATCCTCTGCGCCGGGCTCTTCCACCGCGTTTTTCAGCGCAAAATCGAGCTATCGCGCAGCTGTAAAGCCGCGCCAAAGAGGCCTTGCATTGCTCGATGATATCGATGCTGTAGTTGATCGGGCTGCGGTATTGCGAGGAGATCATCAGGTAGCGGATGGCTCGTAGCATATTCCCGCGCCACGTCGCGCACCGTAAAAAAGTTGCCGAGGGATTTCGACATCTTGCGGTTATCCACATTGATGAAGCCGTTGTGCATCCAGTAGTGCGCAAAGGGCGCGCCGTTGCAGCATTCGCTCTGCGCAATCTCATTCTCATGGTGCGGGAAGATCAAATCCTGCCCGCCGCAGTGGATGTCGATCGTTTCGCCGAGATAACGGCGAACCATGGCGGAGCACTCGATATGCCAGCCCGGCCGGCCCTTGCCCCACGGGGAATCCCAACTCGGCTCACCCGGCTTCGCGGCCTTCCAAAGGGCAAAATCCATGGGCTCCTTTTTCACTTCGCCGATATTGATGCGTGCGCCCGCCTCCAGCTCCTCCAGCGGCTGGTGGGAAAGCTTGCCGTATTCTTTGAATTTCGCGGGGCTGAAATACACGTCGCCCTGCGCTTCATATGCATAGCCCTTTTCGACCAGAGCAGAAATAATAGCGATGATCTCGTCGATATTCTCCGTCGCCTTCGGGTGAACGGTTGCCTCACGAATATTCATCCCCTTGGCGTCCACCCAAAATTCCTTGATATATTTTTCCGACACCTCGGAGAAGGTGAGCCCCTCCTCATTGGCACGGCGGATGATCTTATCGTCGATATCCGTAAAATTCTGCACGAAGCGCACATTGTAGCCACGGTATTCAAGGTAGCGGCGCAGCACGTCGAACACGCATAGCGGGCGGGCGTTGCCGATGTGGATATAGTTATAAACCGTGGGGCCGCATGCATAAATTTTGACCTCGCCCGGCGTGATGGGTTGCAGCTCTTCCTTCTGCCGGGTCAGTGTGTTATAAACCTTCATGAAAAATCGCTCCTTCTTTTTTCTAATGGTCATTTTATCGGATTCCATCCTCTTTTACAAGAGAAAACGGTCAGGTTTCTTCCCGTTTCCCGCGCTCCTTCTCCAATTCCGCGTTTTCACGCTCCAGCTGCTCGATGCGCAGCATCATGCAGCAAAGCTCCTGCGCCACCGGGTCGGGCACGTGCACCTGGTCGAGGTTATCGACGCGCACGCCGTTGCGCTTGACTACCCTGGCAGGCACGCCCACCGCCGTGGAATCCGGCGGGATCTCCTCGAGCACCACCGCGCCCGCGGCGATGTTGCTGTTTTCCCCCACCTTGAAGGGGCCTAGCACCTTCGCTCCCGCGCCGATCATCACATTGTTGCCGATGGTCGGGTGGCGCTTGCCCGTATCCTTGCCTGTGCCGCCTAGGGTGACGCCTGGTAGATAGTCACGTCATCCCCAATCTCCGCCGTTTCACCGATGACCACGCCCGTGCCATGGTCGATAAAAAATCGGCGGCCGATTTTGCGGCCGGGTGGATTTCAATCCCCGTTTTATGCGCGGCGCGCTGGGAAATCCAGCGTGCCAGAAAAACAGCCGGTGGCGATAGCACCAGTTGGCCCGGCGGTGCATCCGGATGCCTTCAGGCCGGGGTATAAAAGCAAAACCTCCAACACGCTGCGTGCCGCGGGATCGCGCTCGCGCACGCAGGCGATATCCTCTTTGAGCTGACGAAACATTATAATCTCCTCCCCTGCGGCGGAATCCGCTAAAAACAAAAAACCGCCCGCGCGGCCCAAACGGGCACTCAGCGCAGGCGGATTTCTTTCCGCGGTTCCACTGCGATTTTTTCTCAGCGGGTCAGAGCAGACTAGCCCGAACCCTTTGGCGGTAACGGTGCCTTCCGCACGGGGATACTTTTCGGGGCGCCGCCCCAATTTCCCCCCGCGTGCTGGCGGGTGCATTTCACTAGGGCGCGTGCAAAGGGCGCTCGCAGCGAATGCGCCCTCTCTCTGGTGCGGCTTTCCCCGGCTACTTCTCCCGGTAAACGCATTTCAAAATCAATGGATTGCTATCATTATATACCGGCGGGTCAAAAAATTCTACTTCTATTTTGCAACGAAAATGGGAACAAATTGCCCGCCCGTCTGTTTATTTTGTAAAAGTGATAATTTTCGTGCTTCGCATCAGGTAAATCACACCGGATACGACGGTCAGCACAGCCGTAATCCACAAAAGGATGTTAGAAATCAGCGCCAATGGGAACGATGCGGGCAGCGAGCCCATCTCCTGCACCGCCGCCAGCAGCATAATCACGATCGTAAAGGTCATCTGACTGACGGTTTTGAGCTTGCCCCAGATATTCGCCGGGATCACCACGCCTCCGCAGAGGCAATCAAGCGCACACTCGTCACGGCAAATTCGCGGGTGAGCACGATCATAACGATCCAAATATTGCACAGGCCAACCTGCATAAAGCCTAGCAGAGCGGCGGTGGTAAGCATTTTATCCGCCACAGGGTCAAGCAGCTTTCCGAATACGGTGATCTGATCATTTTTCCGCGCGAGCTTGCCATCGACCGCATCCGTAATTGCGGCCGCGCTGAATACGAGCACTGCCCACCAATAGTGGTATGGAATGCTCTGCGCCAGAAAAACAGCCAGAAAAACAGGCGCTAAAATCATGCGCAGAACAGTTAATTTATTTGGGGTGTTCATGCGGTATGTACTCCCTTCCGGTTTAAACCACTTCGCCGATCAGTCGTAATCGGAAACGTCGAAAACTTCCACATCGACAAAGTCGCCATCCTCAAGCGCATAGCCGCAGGTAAAACGCACCGTGCCGTCAATCTCAGGCGCATCCATCCAGGTGCGGCCCGTGTAACTGTCGGTATAAGCGTCATAATCCTCTACGACGGCCCGGTAGATTTGCCCAATGCGCGCGCGGTTATTCGCTTCTACTATACCATACTGATCCTGTAGAATCAACTCTGCCCGGTGTTTTTTCACCTCTTCCTCCACCTGATCCGGGAATGTGGCGGCAGGCGTCCCTTCCTCCTGCGAATAGGCGAAGCAGCCGAGCCGATCAAAGCGAATGTCCTGCACAAACTCTGCAAGCTCCGTGAAAGCTGCTTCATCCTCGCCGGGAAAGCCGGTCATCACGGTGGTGCGCAGAACGATATCCGAATTTTCGCGCGGATGTTCTCAATCAGCGCCGTCAGGCTCGCACGCGAGCCTGTGCGGTTCATGCGGCCCAGCACCCGCTCATCGCAGTGCTGTAACGGTATATCGAGATAGTGGAGCACCTTGGGCTGGCGCGCTATCGTATCCAGCAGCTCGTCCGTAATGCGGTCCGGGTAGCAATAGAGCAAGCGGAGCCACTCAACGCCCTCAATTTCGCACAGCCGGTCCAGCAGCGCAGGCAGCATGAGCGCGCCGTAGAGATCTTCCCCATAGCGCGTGGTATCCTGCGCGACCAGAATCAGCTCCTTCACGCCAGAAGCCGCCAGCTCGCGCGCCTCTTCCACGACGCTGTCCATCTCCCTGCTGCGGAACGCTCCGCGGATGCCGGGAATGGCGCAGTAGGCGCAGCAGTTTGAGCAGCCGTCGGCAATTTTCAGATAGGCCCAGTGGGGCGGCGTGGTCAATATGCGCCTGCCCTCCAACGGCATATTTTCGCGCGGCGGGAAGGAAGGCATTGCAGCCCCGGCCATGGCCGCTTCACATATTTTTACAATATCGTCATTCGCGCCGATACCGATAAGCGCATCAATCTCCGGTATTTCATCGAGTACCTCCTGCTGATATCGCTGCGCGAGGCAGCCTGTCACCACAAGGCGCTGGATCGTACCATCTTTCTAACTCCGCCATTCAAGAATGCTGTCGATCGCCTCGCGCTTCGCATCCTCAATAAAGCCGCAGGTGTTCACAATTACGAGATCCGCGTCATAGGGATCATCCGCGAGCAAATAGCCCGCATCCTCAAGCTTTGCGAGCATGATTTCCGCATCCACCTGGTTTTTGGGGCAGCCGAGGGATACCATTCCGATTTTATCGGCCATTTTACGGTCAGTCCTTTCGGAAAAAATAGATGTTTCACAGTTCCTACGCCCCCTATCATATCAGAAATTCAAAAAATTGAAAAGGCTTCGTTTAAAAAAGCCGTTCGCTCCAAGGCATTCGATTAGGGCTCCGTATACAGAGAGAACATACAATAAGCCAAGGCTCCTGCGAAAAGTGCGCTGTACCACAATGGTATCGCCCGCTCATTCAAATTTTTTCAATCGAACAGTATCATTCATCCTCTAAGCAAAACAAACTTGGCCCCTCCTCCAGTGGAATCTCCACCGGAGGAGGGGCTCGCTTCTCTCTCCAATATCAAACGGCTCACATTACAGAATGATGCAGATCAATCCGCTACAGCCCTCGTTGATCACCTTTTCAATCGTTTCCTGTAGCTTGATACGTGCATCTGCCGGCATGCGGTAGAGCTTATTGTGCAGCCCTTCGTTCACCAGCTGATGCAGGGACGTACCGAAGATATTTGACTCCCAGATCTTCTCCGGGCTATCCTCAAACTCCTTGAGCAGGTACATCACCAGCTCTTCCGACTGGGATTCCGACCCAACGATCGGCGCGACCTCGGTGGTGATATTTGCCCGCATCATGTGGATGGATGGAGCGGAGGCACGCAGCCGCACGCCATAGCGCCCGCCCTGCTTCATGATCTCCGGCTCCTCAAGCGACAATTCATCGAGCGTCGCATCACGATGCCATAGCCTGTAGCCTCCACTTCGTCGAGCGCGTTTTTCACGCGGTCATAGGCCTTTTTCACCTGTGCGAGCTCCATCATGCAGTTCATCAGGCCCTGTTCGCTGTCGATTTCCAGCCCTGTCGCTTCTGCAAGGATTTTATAAAACAGCTCCTGATCCATCAGCACGTTCACACGCGCGCTGCCCTCAGCCAGGTTCATGTGGGAAATCTGCGCGGCTTCAATATATTCGCATTCGGTCAGCTTCGTAACCAAGCCGTTTACATCCCGCACATGCGATACCGCGGACGCAGCCTCCTGCACAGCGCCATAGGCCGCCTTGCGCAGCCAGTGCTCCGGATCGAGCGAGGTCATCCAGCGCGGCATGTCTAAGGAGATCTCCTTAACGGGGAACTCAAAGAGCACCTGCGAGAGAATCTGGCGGATCTCTTCTTCCTCCAGCTCTAGGCAATTGACGGGCAGCACCGGCACGCCGTATTTCTCCGTCATCTGGGAGGCAAGCGCACGGGCGTTATTCGTCTGCGGATACATGCAGTTAAGCAGCACGATGAAGGGCTTGTTGAGCTCTTTGAGCTCTTTGACAACACGCTCCTCCGCCTCTTCATACTCAGCGCGCGGAATATCGCTGATGCTGCCATCCGTTGTGATGACCAGGCCGATGGTCGAATGCTCGGAAATGACCTTGCGCGTGCCGATTTCAGCCGCCATGTTGAAGGGGATTTCATTCTCATACCACGGCGTTTTCACCATGCGCGGCTGGTCGCCCTCGATATAGCCCAGCGAGCTCGGCACAATATAACCCACGCAGTCGATCATGCGCACCTTGAAATGCGCCTGATCCGGCAGCGCGATCTCCACCGCATCCTCCGGGATGAATTTTGGCTCGGTCGTCATGATCGTCCGGCCAGCCGCGGATTGCGGGAGTTCCGTCCGTCGCCGCTCGCGCTGATAGTCGCCCGTGATGTTGGGTAGCACCAGCGTATCCATAAACCGCTTGATAAAGGTTGATTTGCCTGTGCGCACAGGCCCCACCACGCCGATATAGATATCCCCCTGCGTGCGCTCGGCGATATCCTGATAAATATTACGGTCTTCCATTCGCTTATCCTCCTTACTGTCCGCTTTCTTTTATATACCCGGGATGAGCAGCATGCATTTCTCCGGAACCTGTTCGCTTTCCAAATGGTTTTCACGCATGATAGCTTCCATCGTGGTGTTATAGCGGCGTGCGATATTCCATACAGACTCACCCGCATCTGAAAAATAGATTGTCAAAGCAGCGGAGGTGGAGCGCTTGATCTGCTCCTCATTGGGCCGGATTTCCGTAATCAGCCGCAAGCTGGTGGAGCAGAAAACGGAAGAGGTGATGTTCAGCTCGATGCGGACCTCCATCTGATCGCTTGCGTTGAGCACATAATCCAGTGCAGTCACCTGCACGGTGGGGTCGCAGCGAATCTTCTGCGCATCGGATTTCAGAGCCCGCTGATATTCAAAATCTACAGGCCGCTCAAGGTAATTCGGCTGTGCGTCGTGGTCGAGCACCAGCATGCAGACCGTCACCGTGCCGGAAACCGTGAGCATCCCGTCGGCAAAGGAGGAATTTGCCGTTACATCCGAGCACCAAAGGTCGAGCACCTTTGTCACGCTTGTGCCGGACAGGCTGACCGTGTTTTTGCACAGCGATGTTTCGTTGAAAATTTCAATCAGCTGATCGAGATCAACGCCCTTTTGCTCCACCATCAGCTCATATTGCGTGGAATACGCGTCCGTCACAACGGGCACCTCCACCTCCCGGTAAGCGCGCACGCATGCGCATACGCGCACATTCATATCGAGCAGCCGCAGCTCCCCGGAGGAATCGGATTTCGGCGTGACCTCCAGCCCATGACCTCCAGCCGGATATCGCTGCCGCAATCCTCATCGATGCCGTCCACCTCGACGATCTGGCTGATAGGCATCGTATGTTCGATCGTTTCCAGCTCATTCTCGTTGGTATCCGCGCAGTAAAGAGTTTTCACGGCCAGTTCGCCCTTAATCAGGCATTTGTTCTGGATCACTTTGATATCCTGTGCGAGCGCGATCGCGTTGCAGCGAATGATCTGCAACAGGCGCTTTACTCTCCCCGATCTCCAGCACCTCGGTTAAGGGGAACATCCGCTCCACCAGGCCAACGGCGCTGCTGGCGCCTGCGTTTTCTTTTGCAGCTGCACACCGCAGCCATCCACGCCGGAAATCAGGTTTTCCTCCCGCCGGACGGTCACGGAAATATTGACGGAAACCGTTCCATGAATATCCGCCCGCCGCTGGCTGACCGCGCGGCAGTTTACATATTCCGCTTTCAGGCGGACGCTGACGCACGGGCTGTCGGGCAGATTTTTTACCTCGACATATTTGGAAAACGGCAGGTTCTGTTCAAAGCAGCGAACCGTGCATCCTCCCCACATAAATAAGGCGAACGAGCACTGTTCCATCCACTGTAATCCGTTCGCCGGACACCTGCGAACCGGTCACGCGCGGTGTGACCGTACATTTTAAAATCCGCAGTATGTCGGGGCAATAATCCGGCAGGGTAAGGTCACTGTCAACGGACTGTTCTACACTGCTTCATATATCAACTCGTTGACACAAACGGCTTGCCTGAGCACCTCAAAATCCATAAGGTCTACCTCTCCTTCTCGGAAACAGCCGTGTGCCGGCCTTTCCTTGGTATTCGTTTCTATCCATCTATATTCACATCATGTCCCGTGTATGTATGGCGCCAAAAAAATCTCTGTGGCGATGTGGCAATGCATCCCTCCCTACGTCCCCTTTGCCTGTTTTCGTTTCTCGGAGTTGCTTCTAGCCCGTTCGGAGAAAAAATTTCAAAAAAGTGATTGACAAAATCCGCAACTCTCGCTATAATAATGACTGTCGCGCGAGAGTGGCGGAATCGGCAGACGCGCACGTTTGAGGGGCGTGTGGTAATCCCGTACGGGTTCAAGTCCCGTCTCTCGCACCATCCAAAGGGCGATGGAGTTTTTACAAAAGCTTCATCGCTTTTATATGCAGCTGTGGCGGAATTGGCAGACGCGCTAGATTCAGGTTCTAGTGAAAGCAATTTCATAAGGGTTCAAGTCCCTTCAGCTGCACCAGGCAAAACCCCCGTAACTATGTCGTTTGGCATGGTTACGGGGGTTTTTATGTTTTTATTTCCGCGCCTGTTTTTGTGCTTTGCTCCCTTTTGCTCCCCTTGTCATTTCAGAACGATGCTTCCGCGCCTTCTCAAATGTGATCACAACGGCCTCTTTCTTCTGGCGCCTGCGTCACATGCGTATAGCGCTGATCAGTGCTGATCTAATAATACATCTAAGCAGCGTACCGCATAGACCTCTCACCTGTTTCACTCTTCGCCGGCTGCTGGAGAAAGCACCCGGAACATGAAATGCCATATCCTGACTTTTGGAAAGAGGTCTGAGAAAATGAATCGCGAGTCAACCACTGCGAGCAAAATCAACCAGAAGCACACCCAATTGACGCTAAAAAAGCGGGCCGCCCAACACAGGCGGCCCGCCTCTGCCGCGGTAACGGTCCCGGCAGGGATAGCACATAAGAAAAATTTCTTACTACACTCCTCGTTACGTCCCGCTATCCGTGCTTATTATAACTCATAAAATGGTAATTTGCAATATTTCTTTCGATCAAAGAGAAAAATAAACACAAAGTGTTATTTCAAACCTTCTATTCCACAGATAGCTCGCCTAACCCCTGATTGCCACCCTCTCCACGTGCTTGCGCATCTTGCTCAACCGCCCTGCAAAGATCTCTTTGTACGGCCAGCGTTGCAAGCGTATCCCCCAGTTGTGTGAACACCGCTGCGGTCAATGCCAGCTCTGAATCAGATAACTTGCCGGCCATCAAAGACGCCAAAGCAGAGATAGAAGCGGTCAATTCGCATCCATTCATTTGAATCACCGTTATCATACTATGCATGGAGCTGGCAATCGTTCAAACCCTGTCTATCGTCCAACAATTGTAGGCAAAGCAATGCAATCATTACATAATCTTAAAATTCGGGTAAATATCCCAATATAAATATTTTTATATTGTGCTTTCTGTTATTTCGTGTATAATATGTATCATATCGTAATTTTTTAAAAGATTCAGCAGGCATTGAGGTGCGGGGAATCCCCTATCCGGCCCTGCACCCTGCCAATCGATCAAACGAGGTGATGGTGTGGAGCCTGCGGAGCATGGGAAATCTGGAAGATTCGGCATCACATTGTCGATACGGTACTGATCGTTAACCTGACGCCGTTGGAAGGTATTCCCTATTCCAATGGCCGGCCTGATGAGCGCGTTTCTGTTTTTTTGGAGGAGAGCGATTTGTTGGAACGAGCGGGGATACTGCGCAATGAAGAATTGGCAGGCGTTACCCGAAGCTATCTGCGCATTCGTGGTCATACGCCATCCGCAACATAGAAGTGGCTGTTCAACCCCTCTGCTATCCGATTTCCCGTATAACCGTGCCGTTCGGATCGATAAAAACAACCTTGCCAACCGCCGCATCCTGAAACTCTGTGAGGATAACGCCGGAGATCTGCGTCATCTCAGCCTGTGTGATCTCCTTACTCTTTTCAGCATAAGTATCCTCCAGCGCCATAAAGAGCACCTGAGCCACCTTGGCGTCGTCAACAATCCGGCTATCGATATCCGCCTTGATTTTGCTCACCTTTTCCCCGGTAATATCCGCAAGCAGCTGGTAAACCGGCAGGCCGTAGCCTGCGATCCGGGCATAATTTTGCGCGTCATCCTGTGTAGTCAGGTTATAAAATAATTTTCCAATTTCTGCAACGTCGGCACTGCGAAAGCCCAGTTCTTCCGCCGCGCCGCAGAGGCCAGGGAAAAAGGCGTCCATCTGCTCTGTGTCGAAAAAGCCGGATAACATCACAGATGCAGAAGCATATTTTGTAGATTCTTCTTTTAATGTGATCTCCGCCCGCACTACACCATCCTGCCGGAACACATCCGCCTTGCCGATATGATGATACCAGCCTTACTGGAATGCTTGCTAAGCAGCTTGGCCAAAGAAGCGGAAAGCGTTTCATCCGGCGCCTCCCATGTCACCTCAGCGGAGCTGTTAGGAACAGGGCCGCCGCTGGATTCATCGGGAGGAAGGCCATCCCTCCCGCAGGAAACAAGCGATAAAAGGAGCAGGGCGGCAACCGCCGCATAGAACAATCGTTTTTTCATTTCCATTCTCCCGCTTTGATCGTTTCGAAAAATTCATGTTTTATTATACGGGTTTCCAAAAGCTTTGTAAATATAAAACTACAAAACCGGAGAAGGCGCCCTGCACAGCGGGAAATTGAAAAAAACAGGCCGCTGCAAAACATATAGTTTGCAGCGGCCTGTTTATAGATACGTTTTAATTAAAAAACAATTTTCAGAATGATGTGGAGAATCACCTTTGCCACGCGCACAAATACTTCCTTAAAAATGTGCTCGATCCAATCAATAACCGGCCTTTTTCCTCCCGCAGGGCATTTTGGGCGGCGGTCAGCGCCTTTTGGGCGAAGTCTACCTTCTGCTGGTCGCCCGCCAGAATGCTGTCATCCGCGAGCACCTTTCCGCATTGGCGAGCGCAATCCGGAAGGCCGCTACAGAAGCCTCCGTATATTTGGAGGTCTCCACTGCTTGGCAGCGTCTACCGCGGCGGCAAGTGCCGCCTTATCCGCCAGGAGCCCATCCGGGCTGACGCGCTGAAGCATAGCGGGCAGAAGCTGGCATAAGCGGCAAGCGTATCCTTTGCGCGGGAGCCCCACTCGTTCTCAATAAAGGTCAGGTCGTCGCGGCCCGGCACGTGCATGACCTCGCCGGATTCCGTTTCATAAGCGCCGGTGCTGCCCCACTCCGGGTGATCGGGGTCATCCGGCAGCTCCCAGTTAGCCGCCTCAAAATACACATAGGGCAGGCCGATATTTTTAAAGGAAGCATGGTCGCTCCAGTCGCCCGTCGTGGGCGTCTGAAGGGCGTTGAGCTCCGTGTCGTTGAGACGGATACCGAGCCCAAGCTCATCGGCAAGCGCTTTCGTCTGATACACACCCCAGGCCTGATCGACTTCTCCGGTTTGCTCATTCACTATGCCGCCATAAATATAGCGGTAAGTGCCGGCCAGGATTGAATCCAGATTGATCATCAGAACGGTATTTGCAATTTCTTCCGCGCTCATGCTATCCGCATACGCCTTGGAGCCGCGCAGGCCCGCTTCCTCCGCGCCGAAGAAGATGAATTTGATGGTATAAGGCGTGCTGACGCTGAACATACGCTTAGCTGTTTCCAGCGTGACAGAGGTACCGGAGCCGTTGTCGTCCACGCCAGCGGTATTAACGCTGTCATAATGCGCGCCTACGATGATCTGCTTCTCAGATCGGCCGGGCTTGGTCACGATCACATTCCGGCTGTCAACCGTCGTGCCGCGGCTAGTGTAGCTGAAGGCCTGCTGTGCCACCTCATAGCCGAAGCTTTCCAGCTCGCCCGCAATATATGCGGCGGCTTTTGCCTCCTGCTCCGTACCCGCACGCGCGCGCGCAGGTTGGCATCCAGATACTGTACATAGCTGTAAGCATCCGCTCCATAGGCGGTAGAATCGTCCGCCGCAACAGCGGTGATCCCACAGGAGAACACCGTGCACAGCATCACAAGCGCCATCAGTGCCGCAAGGAATGACTTCTTTTTCATAAAATTGCTCACCCTTTCCTTCTTCTCGCAATCTCAGCGCTGCAAAGCGCTAAAACATGTTTCTCAGTTTAGCCTTTTTTCAGCCGCGTCAATGGGAAAGGGAGAATTGCATTGTACAAGATCAGGGCAGCTTTCAATGAATTTTTATAATTTTTGATGAATAAATATTACTTTTTACGCTTTGACAATGCATATTATGCAATTGTTAATACAGTCAAGGTGTAACCATACTACTGATTTTCAGCGAACACATAGGTTTCTTCCCCGGAATCCGACCGGTAGCGGTAAACATCATAAAACAGCTTATCGTATTTGATCCGCCCGCCCTCTGATACAATTTTCAGGCTATACTGCGGCGGAAGCCGGTAGTATTTGACAAACACATAATCCCGTGCCTCCAGCAGGCAAAAGGCGAGCAGCATCACGCCCAATGCCGCGAACAGTGCCCGCTTCGGCCTGGCTTGAAAGGTGAAAAACACTGCGGCTGCCAGCAGCAGGATCCCAACGATGGCCCCATAGAAGGCTACAAAGGATGTATCAAACCCTAAAAAAAGCAAGGAGCCCGCCAACAACACCGCGCCCAGCGCATAAAGCAAATTCCGCCAAATGCGACGGATGCGCTTTTCCGCCGCCTCCAATGTATGAAGCACAAGCGCATCTGATTTCGCCAGCTCCTGCCCTGGCTTGATCGCTTCCCCTGAGAGCAGCTCGTTTACAGAAACCCCAAGCGCCTCACTCAACGGCCTGAGCAGGGAAATATCCGGCAGGCCCTTGCCGGTTTCCCAACGCGATACGGCTTTATCCGTTACGCCAAGCCGTGTGGCCAGTTCCCTCTGCGTCCATCCCTTTTCGCGGCGAAGCGCCGCAATAAAGCATCCAATTTTTTGATGATCCATTTTACAATCGCCTCCTTGCAGACAGCATACCGCAAGCTAGCGCAAAAATCACCCTATGCATCGTAGAACCGGCCGTTTTCCAGCATATATTCCGCTGGATGGCGCCTTACTGACCAGAACGCCACCGCCTCAGCCGCAGGGAATTGAGCACCACGCACACCGAACTCAGCGACATCGCGCCGCCGCAAGCATCGGGTTCATGAGCGGCCCGCCAAATAAATATAGTACGCCCGCCGCCACAGGGATGCCTAGCGTATTGTAGCAAACGCCCAGAAGAGATTCTCCTGAATGATGCGCAGCGTCCGGCGGGAAAGCGCGATGGCCTGCGCCACCAGGGAAAGATCATCCCGCATCAGCACGATGTCGGCCGATTCGATTGCCACATCCGTGCCGGAGCCGATGGCAATCCCGATTTCTGCCATGGTCAAAGCGGGCGCGTCATTGATGCCCGTCGCCTACCATGGCCACCGTTTTCCCCTTCTTTTGGAGCTGTTCTATCACATCCGCCTTCTCAGAGGGCAAAACATTTGCGAACACTTCGCTGATGCCAACCTGCTTTGCAATCGCCTGCGCAGTGGCCTCATGATCACCCGTGAGCATCACAACCTGCACGCCCATATCCCGGAGCTGCCCGACGGCATCTATGCTGTTTTTCTTCACGGTATCCGCTACAGCGATCACACCCGCCACACGCCCACCGCACGCTGCCAACATCGGCGTTTTCCCCTCCTGCGCAAAAAGCTTTGCCTGGGCAAGGCAGGGTTTTACGTCGATCCCGCTTTCCGCCATGAGCGCTTCATTGCCAAGGAGGATCGCTTCCCCTTCCACAACTGCGGAGATGCCACGCCCCGGCAGCGCTTCAAACTGCTGCGCATCCAAGAGCGTGATCCCCTGCTCTGCCGCATATGCAACGATCGCATCGCCCAGCGGATGCTCGCTGCCCTTCTCCGCCGAGGCGGCTATGCGCAGAAGTTTCTCCCTTTCAAAACCGGGCGCCGGGATCAGATCGATCACTTTCGGCTTGCCATTGGTAATTGTCCCAGTTTTGTCAAAGACTACTGTTGTGAGCTTATGCGCGGTTTCCAGCGCAACACCGCTTTTGATAAGAATGCCGTTTTCCGCGCCTTTCCCGGTGCCCGCCATAATGGCAGTCGGTGTGGCAAGGCCAAGCGCACAGGGGCAGGCAATCACCAACACCGCCACAAAAACCGTCAGTGCAAAAGCAACGCCTTTGCCAGCGATCAGCCAGGCGGCAGCCGCAACAATCGCGATAACAACAACGGCTGGAACAAACCATCCGGAGATTACATCCGCCAGCCGCGCGATGGGCGCTTTGGAATTCTGCGCCTGCTCAATCATGCGCACAATTGGGAGAGCGCGTATCCCCGCTTTTTTGATCCGTCCGTATACGGATAGATCCATTTTTGTTCACTGTGCCGCTGTAGACAAAATCACCTTCCTGTTTTTCCACAGGGATGCTCTCTCCTGTGAGCATGCTCTCATCCACAGATGTGTAGCCATTCATCACTGTGCCATCCACAGGGATATGCATGCCGGGCTTCACGATCACCGTATCGCCAAGCTCCACTTCTTCCGCTGCCACGGTAACCTCTACGCCGTCGCGCACTAAGATCGCCGTTTTGGGGGCAAGTTCCATCAAGCGGTAAATCGCCTCAGAGGTTTTCGACTTGCTGCGGGATTCAAGCATCCGGCCAAGCAGGATGAAGGTGATAATAATCCCAGCGGATTCAAAATACAACTCGTGGACAGCGCCTATTTTCCCCCTCCAAACCATGACGACTGAATAAACACTATAGAGAAATGCCGCGGCAGAGCCGATCGCCACTAGCGTATCCATATTCGGGCTTCCATGCAGAACCGCCTTGATTCCTTTGCTGTAAAAGCTGCGGCCCGCATAGAGGATCGGCAGCGTCAAAATCAGCTGGCACAGCGCAAAAGCAAACGCATGGTGCATCGGATTAAGAAAGGGGGGCAGAGGCAGGCCCACCATATGGCCCATGGCGATATAGAGCAAGGGTGCTGCAAAAACGATCGCCAGAATAAAGCGGCGGCGGATGCTGTCCGTCCGTTTGGCAGTGCGTTTCTTTTCCGCCTCCACATCTCGTTTTGTCTCCACCTGCAAGGGGGTATAGCCCGCCTTCGCTATGGCGAGCTTAATATCGGCGATCCGCACCTTTGCCGGGTTAAACGAAACGGCAGCCCGATTGGTTGCTATGCTCACGCTCGCCTGCTCCACACCGTCAAGCCGTCCAATCGCCTGTTCGACCGCCCGTGAACAGCGCGCAGGTCATGCCGTCCACGGGCAGGATAATAGATCGGGCTGTCTGATTGGCTTTCTCTGAATCGCTCATATACAAAACCATCCTTTAAGGAACTCTATCCATGATAGAAAGGAAGTCCGCTAACATAGGAATTCCTTTGCCAAACGAAAACCCTTCCATATGATTTAGTTTAAGCGAAATTCCGTAAAAAATCCCACGATCTCTTTGTAAGAAACGGAATATAGATACGAGTTGCCTGATGCAATAGGCGAGATGCGTTTCGCTTTGCTCTTCTTCCAAAAAAATGCCCGCTCCGACATCAGCCGGAACGGGCGCTCATTTTAATGTTTATCCAACAATTTAGCCAAGCTCCGCGAAATACTTGATCGTGCGGACCATCTGGCTCGTGTAGGAGTTCTCGTTGTCATACCAGGAAACAACCTGCACCTGATACAGGCCGTTGCCCAGCTCGGACACCATCGTCTGCGTGGAGTCGAAGAGGGAACCGTAACGGATGCCGATGATATCAGAGGAAACGATCTCATCCTCATTGTAGCCAAAGCTCTCGGAAGCGGCAGCCTTCATCGCGGCGTTGATGCCTTCCTTGGTGACGTTCTCGCCCTTGACAACAGCGGTGAGAATCGTCGTGGAGCCGGTCGGAACCGGAACGCGCTGCGCGGAGCCGATGAGCTTGCCGTTGAGCTCCGGGATAACCAGGCCAATTGCCTTGGCGGCGCCGGTGGAGTTCGGCACAATGTTAGCGGCGCCGGCACGAGCCTGCGCAGATCGCCCTTGCGATGCGGGCCATCGAGGATCATCTGATCGCCAGTGTAGGCGTGAATGGTGGACATGATACCGCTCTGGATCGGGGCATAATCATTGAGGGCCTTCGCCATGGGCGCAAGGCAGTTTGTGGTGCAGGAAGCGGCGGAGATAATTTGATCTTCAGCCGTCAGGGTGTTTTCATTAACGCTGAAAACGATCGTTTTCAAGTCGTTGCCCGCGGGAGCGGAGATGACAACCTTCTTCGCGCCTGCCTGAAGGTGGGCGGAAGCCTTATCCTTGGAGGTGAAGAAGCCTGTGCACTCAAGCACGACGTCTACGCCCAGCTCGCCCCAGGGGAGCTCAGCGGGGTTGGCATTCTTGTAAATCGTGATGACCTTGCCGTCCACCGTGATGGAATCCTCGCCCGCCTCAACAGTGTGACCGTCATAACGGCCCTGGGCGGTATCATACTTGAGAAGATGAGCAAGCATCTTCGGGCTGGTCAGGTCGTTGATCGCAACGACGTCATAGCCCTCGGCGCCGAACATCTGACGGAACGCAAGGCGGCCAATGCGGCCAAAACCATTGATTGCTACTTTTACTGACATTCTAACTACCTCCATATGATTATTACATGGACATGCGTATATATATTAACCCTTTCCGCAGAAATATGCAAGGATTTCGCTGTAAAATGAACCACTGCGGGTAAGTTTTGTTAATGCTCAACAAAATCTCAAATTGCCAAAAGAAAAAGGGTATGATATGGACGAACTTCCCGGCCAAACGAAACCAAACAAGGAGCTATCATACGTGCTTTCTTTTCTTCAAAATAGATTTGACAGGCTGGCAGCGATCCCAGTCTGCCCGGAAAATGAATCGCAGCTGCGCGAAGAAATCCACCTGCTGCTCACGCTCTCCCATCTGTGCGCCGCAAGCGCAGATCAAACGCAAAAGCTGAATCTGGCGCATTTGACGCAGGCTGCCACAACATCCTGCGTAAGCTTGAAAACCTGATGCTTTGCCACGCGCATGTTTTCCCTTTTGAATCCTGTGCGTTCGTTTCCTTCCTCGATGATATCTGTTGCGCATGCGATCTCTTGCTCAGCGGTTGCGGCAAACGTGTTTTATTCGATGCAGATTTGCATCTGCAAGCCTTTTCATACGATCCGGGGCACAGCGGCCTTTTGCCAAATGGCTACGACAAATGTGCTTTATTCCATATCGGAACGCCGGAAGCGCTTGTTGCGTGCGCTCCCGAGCCTGTGCGTACCGCGCTGTTGAACCTGATTGCAAACGCCGCCCTCCATTCGCAATCCACCACTATTCTTGTTCGCCTTTCCTGCACGCCCAGCCATATGCTCGTTACCGTGCGCAGCGCCGGAGAAACCTCTCTTTACGCGCTTCAACGGGGAACGGATACGGCCGGTTCAGGCCTGTGCGCCGTGCGCCGGTGCGCGGAGCTGCATAAAGGCACGCTCTTCTTCCAAAGTGATGAATACGGTACGGCGGCGGCGTTTGCCCTGCCGCGGGATTTGGAAGCTCCGGAGGAAGCGTATCCCCTCCCCCAACCGGATTTTGTGGAATATATCTGTGACAGGATGAGCCCGGTGTACACGGGGTTGTGCGGGCTGTGCCCATGCCCGGTGTGAAAGAAAATAAACTCAGCCGTCAACCGCTTTTAAATGGCCGTCTTCCATCAAGTAGCGAGAATTACTATATGCGGCAACCTCGTTATCATGCGTCACAACAACGATACTGATTCCGTGTTGATTTAAGCGCCGCAAAAGCTCCATGATCTGTCGTGATGTTTCGCTGTCCAAAGCACCGGTAGGTTCATCGGCTAAAATAATTTTGGGATGGTTGATCAATGCGCGGGCAATTGCCACCCGTTGCTTTTGCCCACCGGAAAGTTGATTGACATTCTTATTCATCTGGTTTTCTAAATCGACCAATCGAAGGGCCTCAACCGCTCTGCCCTGCAATTCCTATAAGGGGTTCGATTAAAATATAAAGGCAATGTTACATTGAACAAAACGCTTTGGCTTGATATGAGAGAAAAATCCTGCATAACAAACCCTATTTTTTCATTTCGCAGCTTTGCCTTTTGCGGCTCAGTGAAACTCTTTACAGATTTTCCCTCTATCATATAATCCCCGCAATCGTAGTCATCCAGGCAGCCCATAATATGAAGCAGCGTTGATTTTCCAGACCCTGATTTTCCCTGAATCGAAATAAAATCCCCTTCCTCCACGTGGAAACTCACTTGACACAATGCCTGAAATTTTTGGCCTCCAACCGGATAGGTCTTGCTAATATTTTGAAGCTGGAGCATCATTCCACCCTCCTATAGATTTCAATCGGTGAATTCTTTCTTAATACGCTATATATCATTCCTTGCGATATGAGGATCAGGATTCCAATATAAATCATAGCGCTTATAATACTGTAAGCGTCGAACCAGACTTCCCCGAAATCCAAAATTCTTCTGGCATTCAAAAAGCTATAACCGCTTACCATCAAGATCGTTGCAATCAGGGCTGTCAGCCCAATGAGAGCGATCCCCGCCGATGTGTAAAACAATATATTTCTCCGGCTACACCCACATAAAGAATACACTGCATACTGATTAATTTTTGAAAGGTGAGCAAAACGGACACGCTCAACAGCATAACCGTAGAGATCACCATCAAAAAGATGGGAAAGGGTAGGATTTCTTTTGCCTGCTGATGGATTTGCGCTCTAGTGGTTTCTACAATTTGAGCCATCGGTGCAGTTGAACCATATTCCGCTATTTCCTGGCGAAAAGCTTCTTTTTCCGCCTGCGTTACATCATCCTGATATCGAATAATGAAATAAGGGTCCGAAACGATGCTGTTATTTTGTTTCAATTGATCCATCAGGCTCTCTGTCACAGGCACTATAAACTGATCTCCCTGTGAAAAAAAATAGGAGGCATTTAACATATCCGCAGTCCCTGAGCTATTGAAAGCAGGCGTATAGGCATATGGTCCGAGAGAACCGCAAACCCTGACGCCAAGTTGAAAGGGCTGTTTTCCATCGATTGTCAACAAAATTTCCTCTCCTACTTTTGCCTTTGATTCCTGTGAACCCCCAATGACTGCTGGAAGCGATTGTGTACCTTCCACAGAATCCGGCATCCACTTTCCGCGCGTGACACGCAGTGGAAAGGCTGCCTGCATCGGTGCATCATACAACATGACCACATGGCGTACCTTTTTATATTCCGTTACCGCAAACTGTGCTTTTAGGACTTCGGCGACAATGCTATAAGAATCCATTTTTTCAATCAATTGCTGTGTATACGCTTCATCCAAAGAACCCGGACCGGAAAGTTCCTGCATGAAATAGTCTGCATTTTCAAGCCCCGCATGTGCCAATAAGTCAAGGGTATAGGTGCTCAGACGATACTGGCCCAATGAAACTGTCATTACCAGAAGAGAAATCGTCATAATAACCAACACCAAAATAGAAGGAACTACGTTTTGGCGATAGGTTTCTAAGATCAACCTGATTTTTTTCACGCTTTGCTTCCCCCTATTCACTTTGGTTTTTCGATGTGATTAAAGAGTCTTTTCGATATTTCCACAAAAACGGGATAGACGCCAGACAGGATAATCCGATCATTAACAGATAAATCACGAGGAAGTCGATTCCTGACAACCGGATTCCAGAGGCAAGATTAATCCGATCAAATAAAACGGTCTGAAACAGCAGATAAAAAAGGATTCCGCCCAAAATTGTAAGGGATGTAAGCACGAAAATATCAACAAACAGAATTGCAATTACGTTTCTTCTGGAGGCCCCTACAATGGAGTAAACGATATTTTCATGCCGGTTCTGGTCAATCATATATTTCATCAGGAATAAAAATGAAATGAGAGCCAGAAGGTAAACGGCGCTGATGAGTGCCGTCGCCATAGCTATCTGCATATAATCATCCCTGACCGTTCCAGACGGATCGGCAATATCACTTTCTGGGAACAACTTTTTAAGTGACGCCACAATTTTACGATTTTCAGCCGCGGTCGGGTTCTGATCCATCGTAATATAGACCCGCTCCGTCGGCAGATGCATCGCTTGATAACTGCTAAATGGAATTCGCATATTGATGCTATACTCACTGCCGACAATCTCAAATGTCTTGCCATAAAGCGAAATTGTCTTTGCACCTTTCGGCCAGTGGCTGTGTGCAGGCAATACGATAGCTGGTTTTCCCTGGCGCTCCTCCTGTGTGAATTGATTTCTTCCCATAACAGGACTCATTTCCGCATAATCATGAAAACTGCTGACAATACGATCCGGCCTACTTCCGCTACCGGGGCCCGGTTCAAACTGAAGTGGGGCCTTGTCTACAGAAATAACTTGATCTAAATTCTCTTCTTCAATGATATGCAAAAACAAAATATCATGTAGATGCATTGCGTTTAATCGTTCATCCAAAATCTCAGCCGGTGTTTTGGACGATTCAAAGGTAATCACATAGGTTCTGTAAATAGCATTCTCTCTGCCCTCCGCTTTCACCGGAGCCAAAATGTTGCTGTAAAAAAAATGAAGGTAATTGCACAGGTAATTCCCCCAAGGAGGAAGAGAAGAAACACCAGCTTATTCGTTTTATAATACTGCCCGATGCGATGCAGGATCAGTTTGCAAAATTTCATAACTCCTCCTTATCCACAAGAGGGCGCATAGCGCGCCCTCTTGAAAATGATCCTAATTTAACAAGTAGGGACTATTACGATCTAGAAAGAGTGGTCTACCGTATAATACCACTTTTCTGTAATAGTATTGACAGCAGATCTGTAATCGGTATAGAACTCCAACCGGTCTACATCATTCTTATTCACTGCACCGGTTTTTAAAAAAGGCCATTGCTCCAATTATTCTACGTTCTTGCATGTCCAATATTTTAAAGTGAATCCCTATTTCTCCATCACATCTAATTGCCGATCCTCCGCGCCGGCAGCCTGCGGTAGCCAGACGATCCTCCCCGCTTATAAATCCGCCCCTCTTCGCCGCCCGCACCGCCTTCACTCCTCGTGCGGTGCAGCGGCCGCTGAGTCTTACAAGCTTTGGCGACGTATATGGTTCTCCTTTGGCAATCAACTTATTACTCTTAGTCGTATAAAAATCGAGCCAATATCGGTGCATCGGGCCACCATTTTCGCAAATATCTTTAAAACGATCCCGGCCATGCGCGTCCGTCCCCATTCTTCAAAAATAAAACGCTAAGGGAGAGCATATCCCCCTTAGCGCTATATTACTTCAATTTTCGTGCAAAAAGTGTCGAAGAGAAGAGGCCGCGTCAAAAAAACGGATAAGCGCTCCCCCGGACGTGCATTTTATGCAATATTGTCGATTCCAGCCGCCTTCTTGAGCGCCTCGGCGCGATCCGTCTTTTCCCATGTCAGGTCGATATCCGTACGGCCAAGATGGCCGTATGCCGCGAGCTGGCGATAAATCGGATGGCGCAGGTCGAGCATATCAATAATCGCGGCCGGGCGCAAGTCGAATTCTTCCATCACGATTTCACTCAGGGAATCATCGGAGATGACGCCTGTGCCGAAAGTATCCACCATAACGGAAACCGGCTTGGCGACACCGATGGCATATGCCAGCTGGATTTCACACTGCCTGGCGAGGCCTGCCGCCACAATATTCTTGGCCACATAACGCGCCGCATAGGCCGCGGAGCGGTCCACCTTCGTCGGATCCTTGCCGGAAAACGCGCCGCCGCCGTGGCGCGCATAGCCGCCGTAGGTATCAACAATGATTTTGCGGCCGGTCAGTCCGCTGTCACCCACCGGCCGCCGGTGACGAAGCGACCAGTCGGGTTGACATAGATGATCGTATCGTCATCCATCAATTCCACCGGAACCACCGGGCGGACGACATGCTCCACAATTCCCCTGCGAATTTCATCCAAAGAGACGTCCGCGCGGTGCTGGGAGGAAATCACAACGGTATCAACGCGCACTGGGCGATCATTGTCATCATATTCCACGGTGACTTGCGATTTACCATCCGGCAGGAGATAAGGCAGCGTACCATTTTTCCGGACTTCTGTCAAACGGCGTGTCAGCTTGTGGGCCAGCGAAATCGGCAGCGGCATCAGCTCCGGCGTTTCATCGCACGCGTAGCCAAACATCATGCTTGATCGCCTGCGCCATTGAGGTTATAGGCATCCTCTTCGCCATTTTTAAGCTCCAGGGAATGATCCACACCCAAAGCGATATCAGGAGATTGACCGTCGATTGCGGTTAGCACAGCACAGGTGTTGCCGTCAAAGCCTTTGTCAGCGCTGTCGTAGCCAATGTCACAGATCACTTTGCGGACGATCTGCGGGATCTCCACATAGCAGCTCGTGCTGATCTCGCCCATCACGAGCACCTGGCCCGTGGTGCAGGTTGTCTCGCAGGCAACACGGCCCTGCGGGTCCTTTTCCATAATCGCATCGAGGACTGCATCAGAAATCTGATCACAAATTTTATCGGGATGGCCTTCGGTAACGGATTCTGAGGTAAAAAGATGTTTTGCCATTCTTTTCATTTACTCCTTTATATTACTTTTCCTTCTGAACGGCGCAAAAAACGCCAAAAAGCGCTCGCAGTGAAACCGCGGGCGCTTTTAACACCTTATTTTTCGGTCAACACCGCAGGATTTAGCACCTTGCACACTGCTTTAATGTGCAGGTTGCCGGGCTTCAAAGGGCCTTTCCCTCAGCCGCTCTCAATAAGGAAATATGTAGTTTATAGGTTATATTGTACGACATGGGACGAAAAAAGTCAAGCGTTCCGGATGGATACGGCCAAAAGTTCAAATTGTGTTCACGATTGCTCTTTTCCCGCAGGACGTAATTTGTTATACTGTATCCAATCAAGCAAAGCAGGAGGCAAATTGTATGGAAACCACTGTAACCAGGCAGCAGGCGCTCGCTCTACTGCGCAAATATAATCGGGAGCCCTTTCATCTCCAGCACGCACTGACAGTGGAGGGCGTGATGCACTGGTATGCACGGCAGCTCGGCTTCGGCATGGAGGAAGATTTTTGGGGGCTGGCTGGGCTGCTGCACGATGTCGATTTTGAAGCATACCCGGAGGAGCACTGTAAAAAGGCGCCGGAGCTTTTGGCGGAGATCCATGCGGAGGATACGCTCATTCACGCCGTGTGCAGCCATGGCTATGGTCTGGTGTGCGATGTGGAGCCCGCGCATGAGATGGAAAAAGTGCTTTTTGCAGCGGACGAGCTAACCGGCTCATCGGCGCTGCGGTGAGAATGCGCCCCTCAAAAAGCGTAGCGGATTTGGAGGTATCGAGCCTCCAGAAAAAATTTAAGGATAAAAAATTCGCTGCGGGCTGCTCGCGCGATGTGATCCGTATAGGAGCAGAGCGCCTGGGCTGGGAGCTTGACCGGCTGTTCCAGATGACAATTGAAGCCATGCGCTCCTGCGAAGCGCAGGTGCAAGAAGAGCTGACCAGTATGCTTGCGTGATCGTATGAAGCGTTACCACGTAAGCCGTCCACTCCATCTCCCGTACAGGCTTTCAAGCGGATGCTGCAAAACATTTTACAGCATCCGCTTTTATTTTTTCATTTGCCTATTTTTTCAGCACTGCCTCCAACTTCACAGGATTATGATCTGTATACTGGAAATCCGTCTCGATCACATGAACCGCCTCTACCTCCACATTGGGAGACACGATAAACCCATCGATCACATAAAACTGCGTCTTTGCCCGGTCGCCGCTGTAAGGCTGATTCAAGAGCCTGCAAGTGGGGGCGCTGTCATCCACGGCAAACCGCCAGCCCTCCGGCAGGATATCTGAGGAAAGCGTGCCGGCCTGCCAATAGGAAGAATCGATCAAAGGATATTTTGTTGCGTCCACCTCGGAAAACGTCTGGTTAAAATCGCCGCCTGCGATGCAGTAATTGCCCTTTTCATATTCCGTTGTGAGCAGCTTTAAAAGCTCTTCGGTCTGGATCTGTTTTGCATCGCCGTCATCATAGGCTTCCAAATGAAGATTGATGAGCACCAACTCCTTATCGCTCCCCTCCAGCGGCACCCGCTCCACCAGCAGGCATCGCTTGAGCTGCGCAACGCGCACAGGCCAGGTGTATGTGCCCGTCAGCGCAATGCGCTCTGCTTTCAGCGCGCCGAAGGAACTAAGCGTCAGCAAACCGGACTGAACCTTGCCGATCGTCGGCAGCGGAAACGGCACATACTGGCTGGAATAATTCACGGCAAAAGCGTTCGTCCCGCCAATGAGGCTGGAAAGCGACGCAGTCTGATCCACAAAATAGGAGCGTTTTGAGCTTTTATCCACCTCCTGCAAAAATTGCACGTCACAATTCGCCTCTTGGATAATCCTACCAATCCCAGCAATATTGTTGCGCACATTTTCATCACTTGCCGGCCGGACATTTTTGCCGCCGTCCATAAAGAAATCCTGCGTCTGATCCAGCGAGCCATAGCCGATGTTATAGGATAAGACACGCAAAGAATCGCCCGCTTGGAGCGTCTTTTTCGCCTGGCCGCCAATCTCCAGCGTTTCCACGGGTTCAGGTTGAATTCCGCTGCCGTCAGGTAGATGACAAAGCCCCCAATGATGAGGAGCAGGGTGAGAAGAATCGATAGTAAAATAATGCCGATGCGTTTGAGGGTCTGTTTCATCTGTATGGCCGCCCTTTCTCTGCGAGACAGTTTGAAGCACGGATT
>ENA-OQCX01000232-OQCX01000232.1-human-gut-metagenome-genome-assembly--contig:-NODE-232-length-29657-cov-2.822994_pt1 | contig 29657 bp, 34 predicted proteins | sample MGYA00242762_ERZ504587 | MGnify/ENA primary metagenome ERZ504587 (study PRJEB26092, sample SAMD00036337) | human gut metagenome | host: Homo sapiens | study: EMG produced TPA metagenomics assembly of...
TTTTCTAGCTAGAAATGTTAGGATAATTCAATTTTCTTTCGTACATTTGCACCGCTTTTAAAAACAATATGAAAGTAACAATCTAATATATCAATTATCATGAAAAAGATCAATTTTTTGAAAGGAATGCTCGTTGTAGCAATTTTATTTATTGCTAACCTTACAGTTTTGCAGGAAATCCGGGTGACAACCTGATTTACAATGCAGAAGAAGTAAATGGAGTAGTTGTTTCGGAAACGATTTTTAAAATGGAAGGCACCATGCTTACTAATTATATGAAGCACAATTACAAGTATGACGCCAACAACCAACGTACTGAGGACGAGGCGCAAAAATGGAACAGTAACAAAAACCGCTGGGAAAATAACCTCTGCATTCGTTATACTTATGGCAATAAAAGTATGACTACTGAATATTACAAATGGAACTCTAAAAAGAAAGAATATATATTAGTACCCGAAATGACCGTAACTATGGACAAATAAATCTATTCTAACAATCTAACACTTTTTCATAAAAACTCGACAAAAGGGCAGCCGTGACGGTTGCCCTTTCTGTTTCGTAACAAGCCCCCCCTTTTCGCATATAAAAAAGCCAAATCTGACTTCAATATGAAGTCTGATACAAAAAGAATGGTTATCTTTGCAAACAAATAGATAGATAATAATCAAAAAAACAAATAGATAATGGCTTTACAATGTGGTATTGTCGGTCTTCCAAACGTAGGAAAGTCGACACTTTTTAATTGTTTATCGAATGCAAAGGCTCAAGCAGCCAACTTCCCTTTCTGTACCATCGAACCGAATGTAGGTGTCATCACCGTTCCTGATGAACGCCTGACCAAACTTGCCGAACTGGTTCATCCGGGACGTATCGTTCCCACTACTGTAGAAATTGTTGACATTGCAGGACTTGTAAAAGGGGCTAGCAAAGGTGAAGGGCTGGGAAACAAGTTTCTGGCAAATATCCGTGAAACAGATGCTATCCTGCACGTACTCCGTTGTTTTGACGATGAAAATGTAACTCATGTAGACGGTAGTGTAGATCCGGTACGTGACAAAGAAATCATTGACACCGAACTCCAGCTGAAAGATTTGGAAACCATTGAAAGCCGTATTCAAAAAGTACAAAAACAGGCACAGACGGGCGGTGACAAACAAGCAAAACAAATGTACGACATCCTTGTTAAATATAAAGACGCATTGGAACAAGGCAAATCTGCGCGTACCGTACAATTTGACAGCAAAGACGAACAAAAAATCGCAAAAGAACTGTTCTTGCTGACCAGCAAACCAGTGATGTACGTATGCAACGTGGACGAAGCAAGTGCTGCTACCGGCAATAAATATGTAGAACAAGTACGCGAAGCCGTAAAAGAAGAAAATGCAGAAATTCTGGTCGTAGCCGCCAAAACCGAAGCCGATATCGCAGAACTTGAAACCTATGAAGACCGCCAGATGTTCCTTCAGGAAGTCGGTCTGAAAGAATCAGGTGTAAACCGTCTGATCAAATCGGCTTATCACCTGCTGGAACTGGAAACCTTCATCACCGCCGGAGAAATGGAAGTAAAAGCCTGGACCTATCGTAAAGGATGGAAAGCCCCCCAATGTGCAGGAGTCATCCACACCGATTTCGAGAAAGGATTTATCCGTGCCGAGGTAATCAAGTACGAAGACTACATTAAATATGGTTCGGAAGCCGCCGTGAAAGAGGCTGGAAAAATGGGCGTGGAAGGTAAAGAATACGTAGTACAGGACGGTGACATCATGCACTTCCGTTTCAATGTATAAGGTAAATCAAAACGCAAAAGACTTGTCATGCAATGCATGAAAAAACATCAGGAAACCAGCAAAACTGATGGCAGACCGATAAGTCAGTGTTTTGTTTCCTAAAACAAAATACAACTAACATGGAAAAATATTTAATCGTGGGAACCGGCGGCGTTGGAGGAAGCATCGCCGGTTTCCTTGCTTTAGCAGGAAAAGACGTAACATGCATTGCCCGTGGCAAGCATCTGGAAGCCATTCGTGAAAAAGGGCTTCACCTAAGATCAGACTTAAAAGGTAATCACTTTCTACCTATACAAGCCTGCACAGCCGAGGAATACAACGAGAAGGCCAACGTAATTTTTGTATGCGTGAAGGGCTATTCCCTGGATTCCATCAAAGATCTGTTGGAAAAAGCCTCGGATAAAGATACCTTGATTATCCCCATCCTGAATGTTTACGGTACAGGTCCCCGCATCGGGCAACTCGTTCCACATGTAACAGTATTGGACGGATGCATCTACATCGTAGGTTTCGTTTCCGGACCGGGTGAAATCACACAAATGGGCAAAATATTCCGGCTGGTTTTCGGTGCACGTCCCCAACAGGGTGTGGCTCCGGAACGTCTGGAAACCATTGCCGATGTACTAAGAAAAGCAGGGATCAAAGCCGATATTTCGGATGATATCAATCGCGACACCTTCATCAAATGGTCATTCATCTCGGCTATGGCCTGCACAGGTGCCTACCATGATGTCCCGATGGGTCCTCTGCAACATCCCGGAGCAGAACGCGACACTTTCATCGGTCTGTCCAAGGAAAGTTCTGAAATAGGCCGCAAAATGGGAATTACCTATGCGGAAGACCCGATAGGATACAACTTAAAAGTGATTGACAAATTAGACCCGGACAGTACCGCATCCATGCAAAAAGATATAGCCAAAGGACACGAGTCCGAAATACAAGGACTATTGTTTGATATGATCGCACTGGGCGAAAAGATGGATGTGGATATGCCCACTTACCGCAAAGTTGCACAAAAATTCAAGATATGAATACACTGTCAGCCATTCTTTGGAATCCCGATATAGAAATCTTTTCCATTTTCGGCATTTCCATCCGTTATTACTCCGTATTGTTCGTTACAGGGCTTTCATTGGCCTACTGGGTGATATACAAACTCTACCAAGACCAAAAAATTCCTTACGAAAAATTTGATTCCCTGTTCGTTTACTGCCTGCTGGGTATTGTTATCGGTGCTCGCCTGGGACATTGTCTGTTCTATGAGCCAGGCTATTGGCTCTCTCACCCTGTAGAAATGCTGTTGCCCGTCAAGATTACCGATTCTGGGATAAAATGGACCGGTTATCAAGGTCTTGCCAGCCATGGAGGAACCATCGGACTAATGCTCGCCTTATGGATCTATTCACGCCGTGTAAAATTGAAGTTCCTGACTGTACTAGACAATATAGCCATCGCCACCCCGCTGGCAGGTTGTTTTATCCGTTTAGGTAACCTGATGAATGGTGAAATAGTAGGTACGGTAACTCATGTTCCTTGGGCGTTCATTTTTCCGCACGAAGATATGCAACCCCGCCACCCGGCACAACTCTACGAAGCCATCGCCTATCTTCTGATTTTTATCATAGGCTTGCGGTTGTATAAAAAGTACAAAACCACGCTATACCCCGGTTTCTATTTCGGCTACTGCCTCACTACCATATTCACCTTCCGCTTCCTTGTGGAGTTTATAAAAGCCAGCCAGGAAGCCTTTGAAGACAGTATGATGCTGAACATGGGGCAATGCTCAGCATTCCGTTCATACTGCTGGGAGCGCACTTCATGTACCATTCTTTTAAACCCGTAAAATAAATGAAACATATAATAGATATTGAAACCTGGGAACGCCGGGACAATTATAATTTTTTCCGCAACTTCCATAATTCATGGATATCCATTACCAGTGAAGTGGATTGCACTGAAGCATTTCCAGCTGCAAAAGCCGCCAAGCGCTCTTTTTTCCTGTATTACCTGTATGCTGTGCTACGTGCTGCCAATGAAGTGAAAGAATTCCGTTTCCGTACAGATAAAAACGGACAGGTGGTCTATCACGATCAGGTGGACATCATATCACCTATCGCTGTACCCGGCAAGACTTTCTACACAGTCCGCATCCCTTACCATGCAGATTTTGAACGGTTTTATGCCGAAGCATATCACATCGTCCATAACATCCCCGAAGAGGGTGACCCGTATGGAGCCGAAAAAGTCATTAAAGAACAGGGAGATTTTGATATTATCCAACTGAGTGCCACGCCTCAGCTTTATTTCACTTCACTCACCTATACACAAATGGCTCCCGACCATCCATTAGACTATCCGCTGATGAATGCCGGCAAAGTAGTGCCACGCGAAGGAAGACTGGTAATGCCCATCGCTTTCACTGTAAACCATGCTTTTGTGGACGGAGCGCACATAGGACAACTCTTTCAGAAAATAGAGGAGATATTGAAAGAGCTGGCTCAATAAATAGAGGGATCTCAAAAGGCATAAAGATCCCTGTCGGACACGTATGTATGCATTTCCCTACATATACGTTCACATATATCCATAAAAGAATAAATAACCAGAAAAAGAAGACAATCTGTCAAAATGCCGATGCACGAGAATACGATGAAAATACACAAACTGTATCCTTTAAAACAGGACACCCTCATACACCGGCATTATCATTTTGACAGATTGCCAGTTTAATTAAATCAGTTTAGAAACGATAGCCTACGGAGAACTGGAAAGTTGAATTCCGCAAACCATTTTGTGCCTGTATCTTTTTTATTCCGACCCTATAATCAAACTTATCGTATAATGATCGGCAATAACAGCCTTCATTCCAACAATGCCCCCATAATCCCAACGGCGGAAAGCCTGAAGATTACCACTATTATTGGGCTCCCCGGCTTTATAGGAAAAACCATCCAAGGGCTTCCATTTTGCAGGCTCGGTAGTTATATTATCCCCCTCTTGGTGAATAACATCCAAAGAACAGTTTCCAGCACCAAATCCGTAAGAAGCATAAACTCCAACCGACGGAATGAGGCTGAGTTTATCCGAAACCCGAATATTATATCCCATTTTTAACGGCAAAATCAGATTATTCATCTTTATCTCTGTCTTAGGAAAATAAGTAACCATGTGATCCATCATTTTCATGGTACTTCTATTCTGCAACCAAGACAAACCGGACATTAACATCCAATGCTTTCCTATCTCGTAGTCCACAGTCACCCCCAATTGAAAGCCGGGCTTCATTCCACCTACCTGCTCGGCTTTATATCCGTCAGAACCGGAAACCAGATAATGAGACAGGTTCATTCCACCTTCCACACCAACTTTTACCTGTGCAGACAAAGGCAATACACACATGGCAGCCAACACCACCACTACAATCATTTTAGTCTTCATACTTATTTTTTTATTTGATGTTGCAAAATTAGAAAGAAGATATAAGCATAAAGCTCTATCCATATAACATCACTCACCTATACAACACTAAAAATCAACCATATAACATATTTTATCATAACATGAGCAATAAAATAAGATTCAGATATGAACTTCACATTATCAATAACCTTAGATTATCAACTAAAATATTATCATACAGCCTTAATTGGAATTACTTAAAAACTTAAATTTATCTGAGTCGAGTAAGCACTTCCTTTATCACACTTAGGAAGTACAGCTGTTTTTTCAAATGCGTTATCCATAACTACACCTTTTCATTACCATCCTTATCTAGCATAGTAATGTCAGCATCATCTAATGAAAATTGAAATGTGAGATACAAGCAGTCATTTATATCCTCGGTTTGTACTGAAAAAATAAAAGGAATTCTAGTAGCCACCTTTTCATAAACTTTGCAAACTGCATGAGGCTTCTTTTGGTGATGCTCCGAAGCAAAAACTCCCAAACTCAAGGAAACTAAAAATAACATCAATAATAACTTTGCTTTCATACTTCTTTTTGTTTAAAAATGATGCCGCAAAGTTAGAGGGAAAGGAAAGAACGTACAACTATTTGCTGTGACATAATATTTCTATAAAACACTGATAAACAATATATTTCAGTTTATCACTCTGACATTTTCTTTTTTAGACGCGATTTCCTTTGATTGAGGGCTACCGTATCCGTATGTCCGAAACATAAAGAAATGGCCAACGGAGAAATACCCGCTTCTTGCAGGCAAAGGACCAACAAGTCATCCTCCGTCAGTTGGGAGTATTGTGCTTGCAAAGGAGAAATATAATCAGCATAGATCTCAAATACTGTTTTCTTTAGTTTTTCACGTTCTACATCTGTCATTACTTTTCGTGCCTTTTTATCCACTTCCTTTTGTTCGGATAAGGACATCACTTTTTTATATATAGGAGTCTGCCAAAACGTCCATGTGCGAAGTTCCAGCTTTTCTTGCTTCAACTGAGCAATCAATCGTTCTTTTTTATCGATTTCATCAAGATTTTGGTTCTCTCTGTCTTGCAACAGTGCAAGAGTTAATTCATTTTCCTCTATACGTTGTTGCATCATATCCTGCTTCTCATGGGCATATTGCAATGACTGCCGATAGAGTGCCTGCTGGTTATTTTTCTTATTTATCCAACGTTGGTAAATCAAAGCAACGACAAAGCAAATAATAACGGATACAAAGACAATCCATCTTATAATCCTTTTGGATTTTATCTGTTCATCCTTTACTCTTAATTCCGTCTGATGTTTATAGACTAAATGTTGCACTTCCGTCAATAGCTCACTGTTATCTAATGAGTCCTGAACCATAACAAACGTATCCAGATAGTGATAGGCAGACTTAAAATTTCCTAGTTCAGCCTCCATTACGGCAAGTGACCAGTAGGGTATAGAGCGAGATGGAGAAAGAAACAAACTCTTTTCTAAATAATGGCGTGCTGAATCATATTGTTCCAAATCAACATATAAATCCCCCATATTATAATAAGCATCTGCTTTTCCATTCCCATAAGATAAATGCTGTAAAACCTATGCGCATAAACAACAGCCGAATCGACATTTTCAAAGTGTCTATAACAAATGCTCAAATTATGCCAAGAAGTAAGTATCATGCTTCTATCTTTAGAACGCATGGCATACTTCACAGCTTTGCGCTGATAGGTTATGGCAGAATCCTGCATATTTCTCATGCCATAAATATATCCTATATTAATATAAGCAATGGCAGTATCTTTAGCATCAAAAGAATAATGAAGAGATTGGTGCAACACCTCCAATGCCTTGTCATTCAATTCACAATTCCCATACCACAATCCCAGCGCACTATAAATTAATCTTCTATATTTTGTATCTACCGGATAATCCTGCAATATTTCCAATGCCTTCAAATTCATCTCTATCGCTGCCTTTTCATCATCCATCTCTGCCAGCAGCCTTCCCTTATACATCAATGCCACAGCCTTCTCCCTATCATCATCTCCATAATAATCCAAGGCGAAATTCAATAAGGAATCGCAAGGCAATAAGGGTAGTTTGTTCTTGTCCGTAGCCTCAGCCAGCAACAAAGCATAGTATGCCTTGTCTACTTCCGGCAAATCCTCTAAAACAGATATATTTTTTAAAATAGTCAATGCACTGTCCGGCTTCATTTCCAACAAAGAATCTACTTGCTGTAACATCGGATTGGAAGAATGGTGGTTACAGGCAAACAAACAGACAGCCAGCAAACTGACGAAATTTAAATATATAATAAATGAACGCATAGTGATTTTGTCTTTTAGCTTTCTACGCACAAAGATAGCAAAATGCCTTTATAACCTGATATACAAACATCTATTAAAAAAACATTATGCAAATTCTGTAACACACAGTTATTCCATCTTACTTTTCATACGATATTTGCGTTGCGCTACAATCTGTGCATCATTATTACCAAAGCATAAAGCGATGGCAAAAGGAGATAAATCCGCCAATTGCAGACATAGCAAAAGGACATCATCTTCGTTCAACTTGGGATACCGGGTATGCAGTTGCTCTATGTAATCAGCATAAATCTGTCCTATAATCACTCTGAGTTGGCGTTGCTCAGCATTGGTGAGCACTGCAATACGCTCTTTGTGATGCTTTTGCTGGTTGGCCAGTTTGTCTATTTCGTATAGAGGCACTTTGCCGGAACAACCAGTTGCGCAATTTCTCCTTCTCCATCTTCATGGCCTCTATAGCCCGTTCCTTCTCTTCTATTTCCTCGACACGGCTTTCTTGTTTCTGTTTCAATTCGGCTATCACCTCTTCATGTTGAGCAATATTCTGCTGCATATCCATCAGGTTCTGTTTCAGCTTCTGCAACAGATATTTATAATTGGATTGCTGTATCTTCTTGTTCTTCAGTATCTGTTGATAAATAATCACAATGACCAGCAGCAACACCACAGCTATCATCGCAATGGTGTATATCCTCCGTTTAGCCTTGAACTGTTCTTTCCTTACTTGCGCGTCGGCATTCCAACGATAGGTCTTCTTCTCCAGTTCCGTAGCCACATTGGTGGAATAGATAGAATCTTCCAACTGGGTGCTGATTTCCAGATATTCCAAAGCTTTCTCCACATTTCCCTGCTGCTTGGCTATGGCATACAAGTCAAAGAAAGAGAGATACCGGATATGAATATCGACAGCTTCCTTGCTTCGGTTCAAATAATAAAGAGCCGAATCAAGCTGCCCGTTATTATAATAAAATTCCCCTAGATTCCAAAGACACTGCAAGCTGTCTTCTCTAAGACGACAGGCATCGTATGCCCTTTTCAGACAAATAATAGCTATACTGTTCCGTCCTGTACGTCCGCATAAATCCCCTATATTTCCATAAAGAGAATGCAAAAGGAAACTATCAGTAGAAAGAGAAAGCTGCAAAGCGCGTTGCTGACAGATAAAAGCGGAGTCTATATTTCCATACCCGATGTAAGCTACCCCCAGGTTGCTGAGTGAACTGATGAAATGACGGTTATGCCGTGCCAGCGAATCATTATAACAAGCCTTGACATACATATCTTTGGCCTGTGCGTACAAGTTCTGTTTGCCATACAGCCCACCCAACATATTATATACAAACCCTTTCCAATAGAATTCGCATGGATAGGCGGAAAGAATTTCAAGCGCCATACGGTAACTTTTCAGGGCATCGGCATAGTTTTCCATTTCCTGTTGCACTTTACCCTTATACAGAAGAGCTATGGCATGTTCTTTGGCTTCTTCATGATATACATGGAGAGCAAAATTCAATAATGAGTCACAAGGAAGCAGTGAATAACCATTTTTATCCGCAGCCTCAGCCAGCAGCAAAGCGTAACCGGCCTTGTCTTCCGGGCTCATACCGGTTAGGGAAGAGATGGATTTCAATAATGAAAACGCACTGTCGGAATGTTCTTCCATCAAGTATCCGGCTTGCCGCAAAGCAGGATGTTCCGTGCGCTGCAAAGTACAGGAAAGACCAAGCCAACATAGAAGGCAAACAATACCCAACTGTTTTATATAAACATACATGCAACTCTATTTTTATTCTCCGGTGACAAAGATACAGAAAACTCAGAACTTATATCCTACACCGGCCGATAAACTGACACTCCGCCCGAAAGGTCTCTTACGAAGAGAACACTTACCATCGATAGTGTAAATGAAATGCTCGGATTCCAATGAAACCCCGGCCCTTCCGCCGTAAGTAAAATGATCTGGAAAATCCTGATGCCACCAGCCCAAACTAGAATGCATTCCGTTGCCATAGGCGTAATCAATGGATTTATCCCTGCCAAACATAGCATAGGACAGATACGGTCCCGCATTGATGCGCAAATTCCATTTGTTATTCAAAGCAACATTATAAGAAGCAAGGATAGGAAGCTCCAAATTGAATTTACTAAAAAAAGAATCGGTACCAAGTCTTGTCTTGGATCTGAATTCTTCATAAGTAAATAATAATTGTGGTTGTACATACCATGAGTTTTTAACATGACGTCATACATTCCTCCGGCATAACCGCCCAGGCTGAAGCGTGCATCCCTGGACAGAGATTTAGAAAAAAAGTCCGCCTCCTACAATACCCCAGCTATTCTGTGCGGAAGCGGGAAGAATAAAGCAGGCTAAAAGCATGCAAAGTAGAATTTGTTTTATTTTCATCGGGTTTGTTGCTTAAGTTTAATAATGCAAAGTAAGGTATAAAGCCCTTTTCATGAAAAATAAAACAGATAACATTTACCGCATATAAAACTTTGATAATAAACAATATAACACTATTAAAGATAACATTCGGAGAAATTTCACTCCTATTGGGCATAGGGACAGGTCTAAAACCTGCCCCTACACAGTAAGAGAAAGAAATATCTTTTATTGCGTGCAATTTATATTCCGCAACTTCCCTCTGAACCCATTCTGCACATCCCCAATCTGCCGCATGGGAAACACCAAAGTTTCCTGCATATACATCTTGTCCTTGCGTTTATGAGTATAGTTGTAAAACTGCTTGACACGTCCTTCCAAACGTTCCGCTTTCTCACCGTTTATGTAAAGAGTAGTACCTTTGTGGTCTCCCTCTATGCGTACCTTCGTCCATGCTCCGGCAGGCAGTGTGGCAGCGTGGAATACAAACGTATAGCCGTCACGGCTGAAAGCCAATTTTCCCTTATTTTCCCAATTGGCATATACGGTGGAATGAGGACCTTTAAACAAAATACCGTTGATATTTTGGTCTTTGTCCGGATTTATTTCAAATTCTACCACGTATGGATAGCCTACCTCCGGCAACATAGTGGCAATGCTGTCCGTACCGTTCAAAGACAGTTCTTCATTCTGCCCCGGAAGGACTACCTCACCCTGCACACGCCCCAGCAGGTTGACACCGGGAGCTTCAGGCATCTGTTTGCACAATTCCTCAAATTCCTCGTAAGAAACCATTTCATTCTTCCCTCTCCACATCTTCTCGGCCAGTACCTGAGCGGCCGGGAATGTACGGAAATGCACATCCTGTTGTGACACACCGTTACCACAATGGTCATTCCATACGGCAAACATACCTCCCAACAGTCCCGGAGTTCCTTCAGGCAACTCTTCCTTAGGATTCACTTTACCCACACGCCATTGCTCATACAGCCATTTCGTGTCCAGGAAATCACGATAATATCCGGCAGCCGGAACAATATAAAGATAAGCATCACACGTATTGATAATCTTATATCCGTCTTTCAAAGAAGCATTAGGATCAATCCAATCGTATGACCAGGCATTAATAGTTACATTATCCGCTTTCACCGGAGTGTTTCCTTTCAACCAGCGCAGTGCTCCCCACATACGGACATTCTTCCCGTATTTCTCTACATACTTCAGATACCGGTCTGTAAAATAGCGGAATTTCTCAGCTTCCTTGGCATTGTACTCGTCTGTACCGATATGTACGTCGGGACCTATGAAAACCGGTTTCTCACCAGAAAGATACTCATCCAGCAAAGAATCTACAAAACGATAGGTTTCCTCCTTGTACAAATCCAAATGATCCATTCCATATTTATCACTGCCTATCTCGGTTTATAATGTGTAAAGGCCAATGAATGAGCCGGAATATCAATCTCCGGAATCACATTCACACCATATTCCATGCCCAGACGTTGCAGGTCGGTGAATTCTTTCTTGGTATAAGAACCATCCTTGGCGGTCAGCCCGGAAAACGCTCACTCTCCAGGCGGAAAGCAGCATAGGTCTTGTTCCAGTCGTTATCAAAGAACTGTACAAAACCATTGTCATTGAGATGAATCTGGAATTCATTCAGTTTATAGAACGATAGTATTTTGACATATTGCCGCAGGAAATCCATTGTGAAGAACTTACGGCCCACATCCAGCATGAAGCCACGACTGGGATATTGCGGCCAGTCACGGGCAACTCCTTTGGGCAACTCTCCTTTTTCATTATAAAGAATCTGCAACAAACTCCGGGTTCCCCAAAAGACTCCCTGACGAGCCGGTGCTTCAATACCGGCATAGCGTCCGGCAGTCAGCACATACCCTTCCTTTCCCAATTGTTTGTCGGGTTTCATCAATGAAAGATAAATATCATTCTTTCCCGGTTTCCCGGTCCTAATGGTGTAGTTCCAATCCAACAGATCTTTCAAGTCCTGTGCCAGCACAGTCGCCACACTTTTCAGTGCCGCCTCATCGGCAGGAGCTACAACAATACTGCCTTCAGCAGGCAATACGAGTTTTCCACTTCCCCCCTTCCACTCTTGCAGGGCGGGAATTACTTTCGGACATGTTTCCTTGGCCGAAACACACAGACACAAGGCCAACATCCATAAGGTTAGTAAGTGTTTCATGATAATGATTAATGGTTAGTAATTAACGGTTAATGAAAAATGAAGCATTTATTTGCCTTTTACTATCTTCTTGATATCATTCAGTTTATTCAATGCTTCAAGAGGGGTCAGATTATTGACATCCAAATTCAGAATCTCATCCCGTATCTGACTCAATACCGGATCATCCAACTGGAAGAAGCTGAGCTGCATTCCGCTCCGGCCGGACGCTATCTCAGCCGTAGGCTTGGCAATGCCCTGCTGGCGGTTGTCCGTTTCCAGTTGATGCAGAATATCATTGGCACGCTTCACGATGCTTTTCGGCATACCTGCCATCTTGCCACATGAATACCGAAAGAATGTTCGCTGCCGCCACGTTCCAGTTTGCGCAGAAAAATCACTTTATTATCTATCTCCTTCACAGATACATTGTAATTCTTGATGCGCTTGAAAGATTTCTCCATCTCGTTCAACTCATGATAATGAGTGGCAAACAGCGTACGTGCCTTGGCTTTAGGATGCTCGTGAATATGCTCCACAATAGCCCAAGCAATGGAAATACCATCATAAGTGGAGGTTCCCCGTCCCAACTCATCAAACAGCACCAAACTACGGCTAGAGAGGTTGTTCAAAATATTTGCCGCCTCATTCATTTCAACCATAAAGGTAGATTCGCCCACAGAAATGTTATCGCTGGCTCCCACACGGGTGAATATTTTATCCACCATACCGATCCGCGCACTTTCGGCAGGAACAAAACTACCCATCTGCGCCAACAAGGTAATCAGCGCAGTCTGGCGTAGCAAAGCCGACTTACCCGCCATATTGGGACCGGTAATGATAATGATTTGCTGGGTTTCCGAGTCCAGAAAGACATCATTGGCAATATACTTCTCCCCTACCGGAAGCTGCTTCTCGATGACAGGATGACGGCCTTGCCTGATGTCAATCACCTCACTGTCCTCCACAACAGGACGGATATAATTGTTCTCTTTCGCCACATTGGCAAAAGCCAGCAGACAATCCAATCGGGCAATCTGACTGGCATTAATCTGAATGGCTGGAATAAACTCTGCCAAAGCGATCACCAATTCATTATAGAGCTTTGTTTCAAGCACTAAAATCTTATCTTCGGCCCCCAAGATCTTTTCTTCGTATTCTTTCAGTTCCTGAGTAATATAGCGTTCCGCATTCACCAGCGTCTGTTTACGGATCCAGTCGGCAGGTACCTTGTCCTTATGCGTGTTACGCACCTCAATATAGTAACCGAACACATTGTTATAAGCAATTTTCAAGCTGGGAATGCCGGTCAGCTCACTTTCACGTTGCTGTACTTTGAGCAGATAATCCTTGCCGGAAAAAGCTATCTGCCGCAGTTCGTCCAGTTCCGCATTCACCCCGTCTGCTATCACACCGCCTTTATTCACCAGCAAAGGAGGATCATTCTTAACCTCTTTCGCTATCTTTTCACGGATAGACAGACATATATTCAGTTGTTCCCCAATACGGCGGAGACTCCCGTTATCCGCATTCAAACAGGCATTCTTAATCGGCTCGATGGCTTGCAAAGCTACTTTAAGTTGCACCACCTCGCGTGGAGAGATTCGTCCTACGGCAGCTTTCGAAACAATACGTTCCAAATCTCCTATCAGATGTAGTTTCTCTTCTATGAACTCTTTGAAATCCGGCTTGCGGAAGAAGTATTCCACTACATCCAGACGCTCATTGACAGGCTTCTCATCTTTCAACGGAAAGACTACCCAGCGTTTTAGCAGACGGGCTCCCATAGCTGATAGTGCGGTCGATCACATCCAGCAGACTGGTTCCGCCCTCATTCATGCTACCTATGAGTTCCAAGCTCCGTACCGTGAATTTATCCAGCCGCACATAACGGTCTTCCTCTATACGGGAAAGAGAAGTTATATGCCGATCTGATAATGCTGCGTCATATTGAGGTATTGCAAAATAGCGCCCGAAGCTACAATACCATTCTTAAGGTGCTCCACCCCGAAACCTTTTAAGTTCTTGGTCTCAAAGTGCTTCAACAGCTTCTCGCGTGAGGAACTTTCATTAAACACCCAGTCATCCAACTCAAAAGTAAAGAACTTGCTTCCGAAATTTCCTTCAAACATTCCCCGTTTACCACGTTCGAAAAGCACCTCTTTGGGGGCGAAATTATTTAACAACTTGTCTATATAGTCAAAAGACCCCTCTGCGGTAAGGAACTCACCGGTAGAGATATCAAGGAAGGCCACACCACAACTGGCTTTCCCAAAATGAACGGCAGCCAGAAAATTATTTTCTTTGTAAGAAAGAACATTGTCATTGATGGCTACACCCGGAGTCACCAATTCGGTGATACCGCGCTTTACCAGTTTCTTGGTCATCTTGGGATCTTCCAATTGGTCACAAATGGCCACCCGCTTGCCGGCACGTACCAGCTTGGGCAAATACGTGTCCAATGCATGGAAAGGAAAGCCGGCCATTTCTACGCTCTTTGCCTGTCCATTGGCCCGCTTGGTCAGCGTAATACCCAAAATCTCTGAGGCAACAATAGCGTCTTCTGAATAAGTTTCATAAAAATCCCCGCACCTGAATAGCATAATCGCATCGGGATGCTTTGCCTTCAACTCAAAAAACTGCTTCATCATCGGGGTTAAAACTACATCATTTGCCACTGTATCGTCCTTTCTTTTTTTAATTAATATTTCTCGCAAAGATAATAATTAGCAAATTTAATCTGAAACAGTAAAAGAAAAAAATTATATCTTTGTACTAGCTAAAAATACGGAAACAATGAAAGAAATAAAAGTAAACGAACTGACTGACAATCTGTTTGAGACAATCAGCAAGGAATGGATGTTGGTAACCGCCGGTACCAAAGACAAATTCAACACCATGACGGCAAACTGGGAGGTACAGGATTTCTATGGAACCGTCCGGTAGCCTTTATCTTTATCCGCCCCGAACGTTATACATTCGACTTTATAGAGCAGAATGACTATCTCACTCTCTCTTTTCTAGGTGAAGAGCATAAAGAAATACATAAGATATGCGGTTCCAAATCGGGACGTGACATGGATAAAGTAAAAGCGACAGGACTATCGCCCTTGTTCACCGAGAACGGAAGCATCACTTTTGAGCAGGCGCGGTTGACTTTTGAATGCAAGAAACTGTATGCCGATCTGATCAAGCCCGGAAACTTTATCGACAAGAGCATTACGGACCGATGGTATGGGGAATCACACGGTGGTTTTCACAAGATGTATGTGGTGGAAATTGTAAATGTGCTAAGCCGCTAATTAACGGCATCGATTGTTTTTTTACTGCTGCTCCTTGTATTGACTATATTAAAGTATGATCCGATACGAAAAAAGCCCGTCAAACTGTATGTTTAACGGGCTTTTGTTTCATTTCGGATTGAAAACTGTTGGACTACCAAGATTCGAACTTGGACAAACAGAACCAAAACCTGTTGTGCTACCATTACACCATAGTCCAATCATTATGTGCTTTCCTTAGAAAGCGGTGCAAAGATACGTTTTTCCTACAATATATTCCAAATATTTTCGCACTTTTTTTTGCAATAAAGTGCAAATGCTTAACTTTGCGTACAAACTAAAAGAAATAAATACATGAAAAAACTTCTAACTTGCCTTGCTTTAAGCTTTGTTGCAGCAAGCAGTTATGCAGCTACACCTTTATGGCTGCGTGACGTGCAAATTTCCCCCGACGGCACGGAAATTGCATTCTGTTATAAAGGAGACATCTATAAAGTACCCGCCAACGGAGGAACTGCCACCCAACTCACTACACAAGCCTCATACGAGTGCAGCCCCATCTGGTCACCGGATAGTAAACAGATTGCCTTCGCCAGTGACCGCAATGGCAATTTCGACCTGTTCGTCATGTCGGCCGATGGCGGAGCAGCCCGGCGTCTTACCACCCATTCGGCTTCCGAAATACCGTCAACCTTCACCACCGACGGCAACTATATCCTATTCTCGGCCTCTATCCAAGACCTGCCAACAGTGCCTTGTTCCCTACCTCGGCCATGACAGAACTATACAAAGTCCCGGTAACCGGCGGACGTACCGAACAGGTGCTGGGTACTCCCGCAGAAATGGTCTGCTTTGACAAATCAGGAAAAACATTTCTCTACCAAGACCGCAAAGGTTTTGAAGACGAATGGCGCAAACACCACACCTCGTCCATCACCCGTGACGTATGGTATATGATTCGGAAAACGGCAAGCATACCAACCTGACCGCCCATGCAGGCGAAGACCGTAACCCTGTATTTGCGCCCGACGGGCAAACCGTTTATTTCCTGAGCGAACGAGACGGAGGTACATTCAACGTATATTCCTTTCCGATAAGTAGTCCTCAATCATTGAAAACGGTCACCCATTTCAAGACCCATCCGGTCCGCTTCCTGTCAATGGGCAGCAACGGCACTCTCTGTTATACGTATGATGGAGAAATATACACTCAAAAACAAGGAGATAAACCGCAGAAAGTCAAAATCGATATCATCCGTGATGACCAAATACAATAGCGGATCTGAATTCAGTAACGGAGCAACCTCAGCTACCGTATCACCGGACGGCAAACAAGTTGCTTTCATTGTACGAGGTGAAGTATTCGTCACTTCCGCCGATTATAATACCACCAAGCAAATCACACATACCCCTGCCCGTGAAGCAGGACTTACTTTCTCACCGGACAACCGTATTTTGGCGTACGCCAGTGAACGCAACGGAAACTGGGAACTTTACATGGCCAAGATTGCACGTAAGGAAGAAGCCAACTTCCCCAATGCGACTGCCATTGAAGAAGAAGTACTCCTGCCTTCGGACAAGACAGAACGTACCTATCCGCAATTCTCACCGGACGGGAAGGAACTTGCCTTTATAGAAGACCGTAACCGGTTGATGGTGCTTAATCTGGAAACCAAAAAGGTACGTCAGGTCACTGACGGTTCCACCTGGTTCAGTACCGGCGGTGGCTTTGACTATTCATGGTCGCCGGACGGCAAATGGTTCACATTGGAATTTATCGGAAACCGGCATGATCCATATTCCGATATAGGCATGGTAAGTGCACAAGGAGGAAAAATTATCAATCTGACCAATAGCGGCTATACCAGTGGCTCCCCCCGCTGGGTACTGGATGGTAATGCCATTTTATTCATTACCGAGCGTTATGGTATGCGTGCCCATGCCTCATGGGGATCACTGAACGATGTGATGCTGGTATTTATGAACCAGGATGCATACGACAAATTCCGCCTGAGCAAAGAAGATTACGAATTGCAGAAAGAACTGGAAAAAGAACAAAAGAACACAACCGAAGCCAAGAAAAACGATAAAAAGAAAGGTGATAACAAAGAAAAATCCGAAGAGAAGAAAGAGGAAAAAGTAAAGGACATTGTGGTGGAACTGAACAACATAGAGGACCGCATCGTACGCCTTACTCCCAACTCTTCCGATTTGGGGAGCGCCATTATCACCAAAGACGGCGAGACCTTATATTACCTCTCTGCCTTTGAAGGCGGCTATGACCTGTGGAAAATGAATCTGCGCAAGAAAGATACCAAGTTACTCCATAAAATGGATGCCGGATGGGCCAACATGGAAATGGACAAGGATGGAAAGAACTTGTTCTTGCTAGGCAGTAACACGATGCAGAAAATGGGTACTGATTCTGAAAGTTTGAAGCCCATCAGCTATCAAGCCCACGTGAAAATGGACCTCGCAGCCGAACGTGACTATATGTTCAACCATGTATACAAACAAGAACAGAAACGCTTCTACAACCTGAACATGCACGGAATAGACTGGGATGCCATGACCAAAGCCTATCGCAAGTTCCTGCCGCATATCGATAATAATTATGACTTTGCGGAATTACTGAGCGAATATCTGGGTGAACTGAACGTTTCACATACCGGAGGACGTTTCCGTCCGCAACTGAAAGGAGATGCCACCGCTACCTTAGGATTACTGTATGACTGGAATCATAACGGCAAAGGTCTGTTGATTTCTGAAGTAGTGGAAAAAGGCCCCTTCGACCACGCCCGTTCCAAAGTGAAGGCCGGAAATATCATTGAAAAGATCGACGGTCAGGAAATCACTCCCGAAAGCGATTACTCTGTTCTGCTGAACGGTAAAGCCAGAAAGAAAACACTGGTTACGCTCTATAACCCGCAGACCAAAGAACGTTGGGAAGAAGTAGTTGTTCCTGTCAGCAATGGTGTAATGAGCGATCTGCTCTATGCACGCTGGGTAAAACAACGGGCAGCCGATGTAGACAAATGGTCGAACGGCCGTTTGGGATATGTGCACATTGAATCCATGGGAGATGACAGCTTCCGTTCCGTTTATTCGGATATTCTGGGCAAGTACAATAACCGTGAAGGTATCGTCATCGATACCCGTTTCAATGGCGGAGGACGTTTGCACGAGGATATTGAGATCCTGTTCAGCGGAAAGAAATACTTTACACAGGTAGTTCGCGGACGTGAAGCTTGCGATATGCCAGCCGCCGTTGGAACAAGCCGAGTATCATGGTGCAGTGTGAAGCCAACTACAGTAACGCACACGGCACTCCGTGGGTATACAGCCATCAAAAAATAGGCAAACTGGTAGGTATGCCTGTACCGGGAACCATGACCAGCGTATCTTGGGAAACATTGCAGGATCCGACACTGGTATTCGGCATTCCTGTTATCGGCTATCGCTTGCCGGATGGAAGTTATCTGGAAAATTCACAATTAGAGCCGGATATCAAAGTGGCCAATTCACCGGAAACAGTAGTGAAAGGTGAAGACACACAATTGAAAGCTGCGGTAGACGAGCTGTTGAAAGAGATAGACGGAAAATAAGACGAAAGAAAAGATACAAACAAAACCGGAAGGAGAAACAACAGGTTTCTTCTTCCGGTTTTTGTTTGTAGGGACATTTACTGAATATCCCCTTTTTATTTATAAAAGAAGTTCTCTTTTTTCTTATTTGGCAATCACCAGATAATAGTTCTTCTTTCCGCGCTGAACCAGCAGGTATTTTTCATCCAGCAGGTCAGCAGTCGTAATCACCTGGTCAAAGGCACTTAATTTCTCCTTGTTCAATGAAACGCCACCGCCCTGTACAAGCTTACGCATCTCACCTTTAGAAGCGAAAACAGCGGCATTATCAACGAACAAGTCTACTGCCTTCACACCTTCGGCCAATGCATCTCGTGACACCTCAAACTGAGGAACACCTTCGAACACTGCCAGCAACGTGTCTTCATCCAGCTTTTTCAACGCTTCGGAAGTGGCGTTACCAAACAGGATGCCCGATGCCTCAACAGCAGCATTGTAATCTTCTTCCGAATGAACCATCACAGTTACTTCCTTAGCCAGACGCTTCTGCAATACACGCAAGTGCGGAGCTTCAGCATGTTCTGCTGTCAATGCTTCCACTTCTTCCTGACTCAGCGAAGTGAAAATCTTTATATAACGTGCGGCATCCTCGTCACTTACATTCAACCAGACTGATAGAACTTGTAAGGAGAAGTATAACGGGGTCCAACCAAATATTACCAGACTCAGTCTTACCGAACTTACCACCATCGGCCTTTGTAATCAACGGGCAAGTCAATGCAAACACTTCACCGCCATTGGTACGGCGAATCAGCTCGGCCCCGGTAGTGATATTACCCCATTGATCCGAACCACCCATCTGAAGTTTGCAGCCCTTTGTTTCATAAAGATGCAAGAAATCGTATCCCTGCAACAACTGGTAAGTAAATTCTGTAAATGACAAACCGTCACGCGCCTCACCGTTCAAACGTTTCTGTACAGAATCCTTAGCCATCATATAATTCACTGTAATGTGCTTCCCTACCTCACGGGCAAAGTCCAGGAAAGTAAAATCCTTCATCCAGTCATAGTTATTCACCAATTCGGCTTTGTTGGGAGCATCGCTCTCAAAGTCAAGGAACTTAGCCAGCTGTTTCTTGATGCAAGCCACATTATGACGCAATGTTTCCTCGGTCAGCAAATTGCGCTCCTGCGATTTGCCGGAAGGGTCACCGATCATACCGGTCGCGCCGCCCACCAATGCCAACGGCTTATGACCGCAACGCTGGAAATGACGTAGCATCATCACACCACACAAGTGGCCGATATGCAGAGAATCAGCCGTAGGGTCAATACCCAGATAAGCTGTCACTTGTTCTTTAGCCAATAACTCTTCGGTGCCCGGCATCATTGTGTGCACCATTCCACGCCATGTTAATTCTTCTACAAAATTCATCGAATGATTATCTATTTAAATGTTTGATTTATACTTTAAATGCCACAAAAGTACGACTCTTTATCTGAAGAAACAACTCTTATTGCCGAAAAAAGATTTTCCGTGCATTTTCATCTATCCTATCGCACAGAAAGGAAACTTCCACATTCTTCGTTTCCGCCATCCGTCCTATCACCATACGGATATCCTGCGTGCTCTCATCCGTTTCGGCCAATAAACATTCTAAAGGCACGTGCCGCAACACATCAGGCTGATATCTTTCTCCCAACGAAAAATAAATGTTTTCCTGCATCAGCCGGCAGGCAATATGCAGATTATTACGGAAACCATGTACCACCCAAGGCATCTGCGGACGATACTTCTTTTTCAGTTCAATCAGTTCATTAAACGCCTTCACACAATGAATAACCAACGGTTTTCCTACTGACTCGCTCAATAAAATTTGTCGGACAAACACCTCTTTTTGCAACAGAATATCTGCCGGCCCCAAACGGTCCAAACCCGCCTCTCCTATCGCCAGAACAGAGGGATGACAGACCGCCTTTTCCAACGTTGTCCAATCTTCCGGACCAGCTTCCAAAACTTTCCACGGATGAATGCCTACAGAATAATAACACCCTTCCACAGGTTCAAACCATGCAGGCTCTACATTGAAAATGCATTCTCCCGGTACAGCAGCATTGCGATGCGTATGAATATCCAGCAACATAAGGACAACAGATTTTACGGAACCGGATCATAGCCCGACCCGCCCCACGGATGGCAACGCAATATCCGGCGGACAGCCAGATACAATCCCTTGAAAGGACCATGTTTTTTAATGGCCTCGATGGCATATTCCGAACAGGTAGGTACAAAACGGCATGAAGGAGGAGTCATTGGAGAAATGTACCCCCGATAGAAATAAACAGGCAACAGCAACAGATAGGAAAGTATCTTTTTCATTCCAGCCTTTCCACTATATGAAACAGCAGTTTCTTCACTTTCTCCTCCACTTCGGCAGAAGAATGAATATGGTTATCCAGCCATATAAAGGCGATAATCAGTCTTTTGTTCCGGGAAGCCAGCGCATCCAGCAACAAATGCTTGTTCTTCCGATAAGCCTCACGTACCTGACGTTTCACCAAATTACGCTTTACCGCACGTTTGAACCGCTTCTTGGGCACGCTGATCAGAATGGAGCTGCCGCCATATCTTCCTCCACAGGCTCTACCGACATATACACCACACGTAGCGGAAAAGCCGGAAAAGACTTGCTTCCACCTGAAAAAAGACGCTCAATCAATGTCTTACTATTCAGACGCTCTTTTTTACCGAGTGTATATTCTACCATAATCTTCTTTCTTTTATTAAAATAAAGAAACCGAGGTTTCGAATCACAAAGTTACAACTTTATTGATACAAAACCCCCGGTTTTGGGATATAAACTAAAAATTAATCCTTATTACGCTCGCGGATAAACATATCCAATGCCGCAGTCATGGACGGAGCCTCTACAGTAGGAGCTTCCAGATCCAACCGCAATCCGGCATCCTTTACCGCTTTAGCAGTAGCAGGACCAAAACATCCTATCGCAATTTCCTTTTGGTCGAACTCCGGAAAATTCTTCATTAAAGAATTGATTCCTGCAGGACTGAAAAACAACAGCATATCGTAATCGAACTCTTCTTCAGGAGTGAAATCATTACTTACCGTACGATACATCACTACCTCCGTATGCTGAATTTTATTTTTATCCAATAAAGTCTTGATCTCATCATTGTGTACATCAGACATCGGCACCAAATATTTTTCCGTGTTGTGCTTTACGATAGAAGGCACCAAATCTGCGAATTTACCGGTCGCGCCGAAGAACACTTTACGCTTACGATACTGAACATATTTCTGAATGTACAAAGCAATGGTTTCGGACGTACAGAAATATTTCATTGTTTCGGGCACAGTAACACGCAATTCTGTACACAGATTGAAGAAATGGTCGATAGCGTGCCGCGATGTAAAAATCACAGCGGTATGATCAAGAATAGAGACTTTTTGCTGTCTGAACTCTTTTGCCGACAAGCTCTCAACTTTGATGAACGGGCGGAAATCAATTTTCACACCGTACTTCTCAGCAATATCATAGTATGGCGACTTTTCAGAAGTCGGCTTCGGCTGAGATACGAGGACTTTTTTTATTTTCAATGTACTAAAAATTTAAAATCAAAATGTTGTTCGCTAAGATAATCCCTTTCCACAGAACAAAATCAGGGAGTATTTCAAGGGCACAAAAGTACAGAATTAAATGGAAAGCGCCATAAAATTTGTTGAAAAAGTTACTAAAGCACTTATAAAACAGCAGAATTTTAGCAATTATTATAACAAAACCGATAAAATAAGGAGCAATTTGCGGTGACAGATCGAAATACACAATCAAAAGTACAATTGGAAAAAGTAAAAATCCGGCCCCGATTACAACATTAAAGTAAGATTCCAGCCAAATAATATTGCGTGTTTTGTTAAAGAAAATCCAATTTACAAAGCTATAAAGAAGCCATTTGATGACAAAGAAAAAAACTACATAACCAATGTAAATACTTAGCAATAAACAATGAGGAACCGTACGAAAAAGGAGCAGGTCATGGTCCGAAAAATAATCGTACACACAAAAACCGGATAATATACAGGTCTGCAATATCAGCACCAATGTATAACGCACATCAGATGCGGTAGTATCATCAAACAAACTGGCACGCTCTTTAGACAAAGCAAAATTCTTAAATTGCTGTTCAAGATGTTTCTTGCCATGTGCCAGCACGTATGATACCAGGATAAAGCAAAGAAACAGCACGCAGGTCACCATCCAGTCCGAACGCAGCTGATAGGGCAACTCCATTCCTCTCATCCGTCTTCCTTGGACGTATGACACACGCTGTGTGTCAAAGCCGTATCAACACGGCTCTGCTCTTCCGTATAAAGTTGGAGAATATACGCTATTCCGGGATGACAGGTTTCACTCATATCGCTGCAAATTTACGTATTTCCTTGTTCCAAACAGGCGTTGTATAGAGCAAATTTATCGCTTCTTCGGCTGTTGAAGCCACCTTCCAGATCGCAACATGCTCTTTACGCATAAAATTACCCTCCACCGCCCTTTGCAGCATTTCAAGCAAAGGATTATAAAACCCGTTGATATTCAAGATGATTATCGGATTAAGATAAAGCCCCAGCTGCTTCCAGGTGATGATTTCAAGCAATTCCTCCAATGTGCCGCAACCTCCGGGCAATGCAATGACACCATCGGACAAATCGGCCATCATCCGTTTACGCTCGTGCATGGTTTCCGTCTCAATCAATCGGGTCAGCCCTGTATGGTGCCACCCCTGCTCCACCATAAAATGAGGGATTACCCCCGTCACCGTACCGCCTGCAGCCAATGCTGCATCGGAGGTAGCCGCCATCAGGCCGATACAGCCTGCCCCGTTAATCAGATTGATCTTCTTTTCAGCCAGAAGACGTCCTAATTCTTCCGCTACATCAAAATACACCTTCGCTATCTTTGTGCTGGACGCACTATATACACATACATTCTTTATATCATTCATATAATTCCTTATGTTTTCGGGCGGATCCAATCCTCCCCTGCCAGCCAATGACGCTCATTGCCGCAGGAACGAATTGAATTCGCCCGTATACATCACCATATTCGAATCCGTTTCTTACAAACCGAACGCTTCCTTTATCTTATCCACATAATCCAGCTTCTCCCAAGTGAACAGTTCCACTTCCAGCGTCTTTGCTTCATGATACATGGATTCGTATGTCTTGGTCACCACTTTCGGCTCACGTCCCATGTGACCGTAAGAAGCTGTTTCCTCATAAATAGGATTACGCAGTTTCAAACGCTCTTCAATGGCTTTCGGACGCAGATCGAACAGTTCGTCTATTTTCTTAGCAATCTCTCCGTCGCTCAGTTTCACATTGCTGCGACCGTACGTATTTACGTAGATATTGATAGGACGGGCCACGCCAATGGCGTATGACACCTGCACCAACATTTCATCGGCAACACCGGCAGCAACCATATTCTTTGCGATATGGCGTGCTGCATAAGCAGCACTGCGGTCTACCTTACTGGGGTCCTTTCCTGAGAACGCCCCACCACCGTGAGCACCTTTTCCACCGTATGTATCCACAATAATCTTACGGCCTGTCAAACCGGTATCTCCATGAGGACCGCCGATCACAAACTTACCTGTAGGGTTCACATGATAAACTATCCGGTCATTGAACAAAGCCAATACTTCTTCATTATGAATTTCGGCAATGACACGTGGCATCAGGATTTCAATCACATCCTGACGAATCTTAGCCAACATCTCTTCGTCAGCCTTCAACTGAGCTTCTTTGGAAGAATCAGCCGGAGTTACAAACTCGTCATGCTGGGTAGAAACCACAATCGTATCAATGCGTACCGGTTTGCCGTTATCATCGTATTCAATAGTAACCTGGCTCTTGGCGTCGGGACGGAGATAAGTCATCACTTTCCCTTCACGACGGATTTCGGCCAGTACCATCAACAGTTTATGTGCCAGGTCCAGTGACAGCGGCATATAGTTTTCCGTTTCATTGGTAGCATAACCAAACATCATTCCCTGGTCGCCCGCACCCTGGTTCATAGGTCCTCGCGTTCCACGCCACGGTTGATATCCGCACTTTGTTCGTGAATGGCAGAAAATACGCCGCAGGAGTTTCCTTCGAACATATATTCGCTTTTGGTATAACCGATACGGTTAATCACTTCACGTGCAATGCGCTGCAAATCTACATACGCCTTGGTTTTCACTTCTCCAGCCAGCACTACCTGCCCGGTAGTCACCAGGGTTTCGCAAGCTACTTTCGAACTGGGGTCAAACGCCAACAGTTTATCAAGCACAGCGTCCGATATTTGATCGGCCACTTTGTCGGGGTGTCCTTCAGACACCGATTCGGATGTGAATAAATATCCCATTCTAAATTGAAAATTAAGAATTAAAAATTAAAAGTTAATTCGTTAACCACCTTGGGAAGTTATCAGAGTAGATAAATGTAAATAAGAAAGTCAATGTATTTTTTAGCATTTTTTTCTGTGGTTGCAAGCTACTCAAATCTCTCCACTGTTTTTAACGGCTGCAAAGATAAGCATTATTCCTTAACCATTCTATAAATTCCCGGTTCTTTAACATTGGAATAGCAATTATTTAGAAGAAATTAAACCTAATCTGACCGATTTCCGTTAATTTTGCATCATGAGCAAAGAAAAGACCGCATTTATACCTAAACAATATTTCGCAGTGGTAGCCGTACTGCTGGCTATCATGATGTCCGTACTGGACGGAACCATTATGAATATCGCATTACCCACGCTGGCACACGATTTCGATGTCACCCCTTCCAATGCCATCTGGATTGTCAATGCCTATCAACTGGTGATTACCATGACCTTGCTATCATTTGCCTCATTAGGTGATATTTACGGTTACAGACGGATATTTCTGACCGGCATCTCCATTTTTGCAGGCGCCTCTTTGGCCTGCGCCCTCTCGGACTCTTTCTGGATGCTGACTGTCTCCCGTATCATTCAAGGTTTCGGGGCGGCCTGTGTAATGAGTGTCAATACCGCCCTTATCCGTTTAATTTACCCGCCGCAGATACTAGGGCGCGGAATGGGCGTAAATGCCATGGTGGTAGCTGTTTCGGCCGCCGCAGGTCCATCCATTGCAGGCAGTATCTTAGCATTGGGAAGCTGGCACTGGCTTTTTGTAATCAACATTCCTTTGGGATTGGCTGCATTAGTGATCGGACATCGGTTCTTACCGCATAATCCGGCTTCAGACACAAAACACAAGTTTGATAAAATCAGTGCAATAGCCAACGCACTGACCTTCGGGTTGTTAATTTATACCTTGGAAGGTTTTGCACACGCCGAAAACAGAAAGTTCATTGCCATCCAGTTGGTTTTGTTAATCATAATCGGCACTTATTTCATCCGCCGCCAACTGAAGGAAACGACCCCTATCCTACCTGTGGACTTACTGAAGATTCCTATTTTCGCTCTTTCTATCAGTACTTCCATCACCTCATTCACCGCCCAGATGCTGGCTATGGTTTCCTTACCGTTTTTTATGCAGAATATATTGGGATACAGCGCCGTACAGATCGGTTTGCTACTTACCCCCTGGCCATTGGCTACCATCTTGACCGCACCACTTGCAGGCAGACTGGTAGAGAAAGTACATCCCGGATTGCTGGGAGGCATCGGCATGGCCATCTTCGCTACCGGCCTATTCACACTCTATTTGCTTCCCCCCCATCCGGCAGAATGGAATATCATCTGGCGAATGGCACTCTGTGGTATGGGCTTCGGGCTGTTCCAGACGCCCAATAATGTAACCATTGTTTCTTCCGCTCCCACTCACAGAAGCGGTGGAGCCAGCGGTATGCTAGGTACGGCGCGTCTGTTAGGTCAGACTTTGGGAACACACTGGTTGCTTTGTTGTTCCGTATGTTCGCCGAAGGACATCGGGCGCAGGCTTGTTTGTTATTAGCCATATTCTTTGCCATTGCCGCAGGCGTGGTAAGCAGTATCCGTATGACACAGGCTTCTCCGGCAGGAAAGAAATAAAGCCCCGGCAAGTTGTTGAACAGAAACATTTCCTTTCTGATAAAAACTTTCTCTTGTTTTTTATCTTTGAGGGCAAAGAAAAAAAGAATGAATTTATCTATCTTTGGAGAGAATTTAAACAATCAAAACCTGATGAATATATGAAAAAGACATTGCTCTTACTTTTTACCCTTCTTTTAGCCCTGTCGGCACAATCACAAAATTCGTTACGGCTAATGACCTATAACATTAAAAATGCAAACGGAATGGATGATGTATGCGACTTCCAACGCATAGCCGATGTAATCAATCATATCCACCGAAGTGGTAGCCTTGCAGGAACTGGACAGCATGACCCACCGCAGCGGACAAAAATACGTACTGGGCGAGATAGCCGGACGTACGCAAATGCACGCTTACTTTGCCCCTGCCATTGATTACGACGGAGGAAAATATGGTATCGGACTTCTCACCAAAGAAATTCCCGTCAGCCTGAAAACCATGACACTTCCCGGACGGGAAGAAGCACGTGCGCTGATTATGGCAGAGTTCGACAACTACATTTATTGTTGCACCCATCTGTCTCTCACCGAAGAAGACCGCATGGCCTCACTGGAGCTTATAAAAGACTTTGCCGCCGCTCACAAAAAACCTTTTTTCCTGGCCGGCGACCTGAATGCCGAACCCGAATCCGCATTCATAAAATACTTGCAACAGGATTTTCAGATACTTTCTGACGTAAACCAGCATACATTTCCGGCTCCCGCCCCTACAGAAACCATTGATTATATTACAGCACTGAAACAGAACATGAAAGGCTTCACAGTAACCTCCGCACAGGTAGTAAATGAACCGGTAGCATCAGATCACCGTCCTTTAGTAATAGTGCTTGAACAAAAATAAGCCCAACAGAAAATATGAAAATAAATAAAAGAGAGAACATCGGATGGATAGACTTGCTACGCGTCACCGCCTGTTTTTTAGTTGTATTCGCCCATTGCTGTGACCCTTTTGTGGCACGTTTTGACACAGACCGTCCTACTTTTCTGCAAGGGTGCGCATTGGGAAGTGCCGTACGCTGTTGCGTGCCCTTGTTTGTGATGATGACAGGAGTGCTGCTGTTTCCTGTACGAAACGGCATGAGTGAATTTTACAAAAAGCGGATCGGCCGCATTGTTGTCCCGCTTATCTTCTGGTCGGTCATGCTGCCTGTATTGTATTTCATTTATCTGAATTACATCACCACGACAGACAATCCTACCATAGACATGTCCGCCTTCACCCTGGAAATGACTATCACGAAGATTTGGACATTCATTTTCAATTTCAACTATGACACCACTCCTCTGTGGTATCTGTATATGCTGGTGGGGCTCTACTTCATCATCCCCCATCTTCCATGCATGGCTGGAGCGTGCTACCCGGAAAGATATCAAGCTATTTCTTTCCATCTGGGGCATCTCCTTGTTCCTTCCCTACATAAAGATGGCCGCTCCCGCACTGGGATATATCGGCAACTGGGGCAATATGGATATCCTGGGAGTGTGCGACTGGAATGCATTCGGTTCATTTTATTATGTTTCCGGATTTATCGGCTATCTGATACTGGCCCATTATCTGGTAAAATACCCGCTGCAATGGAGTTGGAGAAAAACCCTGGCTATCGGTATCCCTATGTTTGTGACAGGGTACGCCATCACTTTCGGCGGCTACCTCATCATGCAGGAATATTTTCCGGGAAACTACGCCTATCTGGAAATAGTATGGCTTTTCGGCGGCATCAATGTATTTATGATGACATTTCCTGTTTTTGTCTGTATACAGAAGCTTAAAATACCTTCTTCGCCTGTTCTTTCAAAAGTGGCATCCATGACCTTCGGCATTTATCTGTGTCATTTCGTCTTCGTGCAAATGGGATATGACTTGTTCGCCTCGCTGTTGCCTCAGGGGATTCCTGCCATAATACACATTATTTGCATGGCCGTAACAGCCTTTCTCATCAGCTACCTGGTGGTCAGAGGGATGTATGCATGCAAATGGACCAGAAGATTTGTGGCGTAAAAACAACGGATTCAAAACACAAGGAGTTACAGTATCCTGTTGGCTGATTATTTCCTTCAAATTCTTCATTTACTTATTAAGTGTTGATAACCAATTATTTACCATGATTGATTTATTCATAAATTCTTCATCATTTTGTCATAGGATATTTCAATAGAAAGCACAACATTACAACTGTTATAAATGGCGCAAACAAAATGAATTCCGTTCCTGTAACTTGAGTGATTCCACCGGTATTTTCTCCCAATCTCTGCCTTTTCATTTAATCGTTTCACCTTAGTGATGAACTTTTATCACTGTAAGCATTCGGCCTCGTGCGTGTTTCTCTCCAAGTTATAATAAAGTCAAAGCAGACGAAGCATGTCTGGCTTTTGACTTTATTATAGCTTTCCTGTTTATCCTTTCCAATTAAATGGCAGTAAATCGGTGTAATCGTTTTTCTCTTCTCTTTCTTTCTCCTGTACCCTAATCAGCACGTCCTGCATCCATAGTTTTGGGTTCACCTTATTTTCCCTACAGCATCCCATCAGTGAAAAGAAAATTGCCGCTGCATGT
>ENA-OQCX01000233-OQCX01000233.1-human-gut-metagenome-genome-assembly--contig:-NODE-233-length-29649-cov-2.459047_pt1 | contig 29649 bp, 33 predicted proteins | sample MGYA00242762_ERZ504587 | MGnify/ENA primary metagenome ERZ504587 (study PRJEB26092, sample SAMD00036337) | human gut metagenome | host: Homo sapiens | study: EMG produced TPA metagenomics assembly of...
AGTTTCTGGATCTTGGCGATCGCAGCATTTCTCAGGTCACGGCTTACATTATAAGTAATCTTATTATTACAGATACCAAAATCCACTGGGAAACTGCAGTCACTGCCGCTGCGGTCAGAATCGTCTGTACGATCCCTGACACACCTGCAAAATCTACTTTTCCAACACCCAACATATGGTCAATGGCATTTCCGGTCAGGATCGGCACATAAAGCTGTGCTGCTACAGAAAGTGCTGCAAAGATCAGGCTGCATACAATATAAAACCAGTATTTCCGGATATGTTTCCATACTCTGCCTGTCATGCCGTCTCACCTGCCTTTCCAAACTGACTTTCATAAATCTCCTGATATACCGGACAGTTCGAAAGCAGTTCCTCATGCGTACCCATACCAACCGTTTTTCCATCATCCAGTACCAGGATCAGATCGGCATGCATCAGGCTCGATGTCCTCTGACTGACGATAAAGACTGTCATTTTCTTATCCAGCTCACGGATCGCCTTTCGAAGTGCGGCATCGGTTGCAAAATCCAGTGCACTGCACTGTCATCCAGGATCAGGATTTCCGGATCTTCGACCAACGCACGGGCAATCGTCAGGCGCTGCTTCTGCCTCCGGAAAGATTGCGTCCGCCCTGCTCTACGGTTTCATCCAGTTGTTTTTCCTTTTTCTGTACAAATTCTTCTGCCTGAGCTGTCGCAAGTGCCTCCAGAGCATTTCATCCGTCGCATCCGGATTTCCCCAGAGCAGATTTGAGCGGATCGTGCCAGAAAAGAGCTGTGCTTTCTGCATGACCATACCGATCATTTTACGCAGTTCCTCCCTGGAATAACTGCGTATATCCCGCCCGCCGATGCGGATCTGTCCATCCGTTGCATCATAGAAACGCGCCAGCAGACTGACCAGCGTAGATTTTCCGCTTCCGGTTCCGCCAATGATACCGACCGTCTGTCCCTTTTTCACCGAAAAATGAATGTTTGACAGTGCTTCTGCCCCTGCGCCTCCATAAGTGAAAGATACATGGTCAAATGCGACTTCTTCCCCGGAAGTACCCGTTTTCCCGGCTTTTTCTTTGCAGGAAAACTCCATCTGCGGCTCTACATCCAGAACGGAAGCCACACGGTCTGCACATGCCATCGCTTTTGTCACCTGAACGATCAGGTTGGCAAGCTTCACCAGTTCGATCAGAATCTGATTCATATAATTGACCAGTGCGATCACATCCCCCTGCTGCATAGTTCCGGCATGGATCTGCACCGCGCCGGTATTTAAGATCACAACGATGGCAAGATTGATCATCACATACGTCAGCGGATTCATCAGCGCTGAAATTTTACCCACCAGAAGCTGACTGCGTACCAGCAGGGCATTGCTCTCTTCAAAACGTTCCCCCTCCTGCTCTTCCCTGCCAAATGCACGGATCACACGCACACCGGTCAGATTTTCTCTGGTAATTCCAAGGATCCCGTCCAGACTGCCCTGCACTTTGCGGTAGAGCGGCATTGTGATGAGCATAATACCAAAAACAACCACCGAAAGCAGCGGGATGGTTACTACAAAAATAACAGCCGCCTTCGGACTTACGATAAATGCCATCACAATGCTTCCAAAAACGATAAACGGCGATCTCAGAAACAGACGCAGAAACAGGTTCAGACCGCTCTGTACCTGATTGATGTCACTTGTCATACGCGTGATCAGTGTCGAAGTCCCCAGTTTATCCATTTCCGCAAATCCAAGTGACTGGATATGCGAAAACAGTACATGGCGCACTCTGGTACAGAATCCAACGGACGCTTTCGCCGCAAATACTGTGCCGTAATGCTGCAGGTCAGTCCAACCACACCGAGCAGGATCAGAAGTGCACAGTGTGACAGAATATAACCTTTATCTTTATTTGCAATTCCTGTGTTGATGATCGCAGCCATAACAAGAGGAACCAGAAGGTCAAACGTTGCTTCCAGCATTTTGAATACCGGAGCAAGAATGCTCTCTTTTTTATAGTCGCGAAGATATATCAGAAGTTTCTTCAAAATATCTCCTTTCCGTTCTGCTATCGTATTTCCTGATAGAAACTTTTTCCTGCACCTGTATGTGATATCCCAAGTGCCTCGGCAACTGTTGCCGCAATATCTGCAAAACTCTCTCTGGTATGCAGATCCACACCTTTTTTCAGGGCCTTTCCATAGCACAGGCAAGGTGTGTATTCTCTGGTATGGTCCGTTCCCGGATAACCCGGATCACATCCATGGTCTGCCGTGATCAGCAGCAGATCTTCCTGATGCATATGCGCAAGGAATCTGCCAAGCTGCACATCAAACGCATTTAACGCCGCCGTATACCCCTCGATATTGTTGCGGTGCCCGTAGATCATGTCGAAATCCACCAGATTCACAAAACAAAGTCCGGTAAAATCTTCTTTCTGAAGTTCAAAAACACGTTCCATATTTTTGTCATTTCCTTCATTTGCAAAAGTACGGCTGATTCCCTTTCCGGCAAAAATGTCGTAAATCTTACCGACACCAATCGTCTCCATTCCCGCCTTCTGGATTTCATCAAGTACTGTCTCCTGCGGCGGCAGCAGTGAAAAATCATGACGGTTGACTGTCCTCGTAAAATCCGGATAACTTCCCACAAACGGACGGGCGATCACACGTCCACTGCATGCTCCCCGCTCAGAAGCTTTCTGGCTATGCGGCAGTCCTCATAAAGTTCTTTTAGCGGCACTACTTCTTCGTGTGCTGCAATCTGAAACACACTGTCCGCCGAAGTATACACGATCAGTTTTCCGGTTCTTATATGCTCCTGGCCATAGGCTTTGATCACTTCTGTACCGGAATATGGCAGGTTGCAGAGCGTTCCTCTGTGTGTCTGTTCTTCAAATGCTTTTATGATCCCATCCGGAAAACCATGCGGATAAACCGGCATCGGCTTTTCCGAAATCAGTCCGGCAATCTCCCAGTGTCCGGTCGTGGTATCTTTTCCATTTGACTTTTCTGTCATTCTTGCGAAACAACCTTCTGCCGCCCTCTCCTCTTTTTGGGGTTCCATACCATCCAGAGAAAAAAGTCCAAGCTTCTCCAGATTCGGAACTTTAAGCTTTCCTGTTTTCCGACAGGTTCCAAGTGTATTGCTGCCCGCATCCCCAAAACGTGCTGCATCCGGTGCCGCGCCGACACCAACACTGTCCAGCACGATCAAAAATACTCTCTTCATCGATCCTTCCCCCTTTTACATGCAACCACTCCTGTGCAGGCACATCATGGTTTCAGGCTTCTGTCCATGGCATCATCTATATATCTTATCCATTTTTTGTACATTTTACAAGTAAAAAAAAACCGCCCCGGACAGATTTTCATCTGCCGGAGGCGGTCCTGTCAGCTATCAATCCGTTTATCTGGTTTTGATATCTGATCTACGTTCTGATTATTTACTGATCTTTACGCTTGCTTTCTGTCCTTTTTTCTTCAGAAGTTTCTGGTAAGCTTTCAGCTTCTTAGCAGGCACTTTGATCTTTGCTTTCGCATGGATACCCTTGAATGCCTTGCTTCCGACTTTCTTAAGAGAAGTGGACTTGATCGTGATATTCTTCAGGTTTTTGTCACCTGAGAATGCATTCTTGCCGATCGTCTGAACGTTCTTGCCGATTACGACTTTTTTCAGTTTCTTATCGCCCTTGAATGCTTTGTTTGCGATCGCGGTTACTTTGAAGGTGTATTTTCCGTCTGCACTCTTAATAGTTGCCGGAACGGTAAAGCTTGCATTCTTTTTGTTTCTCTTAACAAGTGTTACGGTACCGCCTGCTACAGCAGATTTTGTTACCTTGTAAGTAGCGTTTTTGTACTTGATTACAGCGCCTTTTGCAGGAACATCATTGGCCGGAGTCGGGTTCGGCGTCGGATTCGGTGTCGGTTCTGGCTTCGTTCCGGATTTGGCTTCGGTTCCGGTGTCGGATCAACGCCTTTTACAAGATTTGCTCTTGCCGTCTGCAGTTTTGCAAGTACTGCATTTACTTCTTCTCTGGTAGCTCCGTCTTTCTTTACAACTGCCTGAGCTGCTTTCAGAGCTGCTTCATATGCTGCATAAGAGCTTGCTGTGTACTCTGCTTTCTCGATGCTTTCTGCGACAGTAATCTCGCCCTGTACTTTTTCGATTGTTTCTTTATCTGCCACTTTTACTGTTGCATTCAGTTTGATCTTGTAAGTATTGGTCTTCTTACCATCTTCGGAGGTAACGATTACCTTTACAACGTCATCTTTATCAAATGGTACTACTGTTACCGATGCATTGTCTTTTGCAGTTGCTTCTACACGTGCTTTGTCTGCTCTGTCTACGTTTACGGTATAACCATCCAGTTTGCCTGCTGCAAAGCCAGCTACTGCTGTTCCGTTTACTTTCAGATCACTCAGTTCCGCTGTGCTGTTGGATGTATAACCGTTTGTGCTTGTCCAGATTTCCAGCTCAGTCAGACCAACATAGCCTGTTCCCTGCTGTTTCATGGTAAATCTCAGTGCTTTTGCTTTCTGGACATCTTCAAATACCAGTTCATTCTTCTGATTAGTTCTGTAATCTCCATGTGTAAATGCAACTTCTTTGAAGTTTTCACCATCTTCGGACACTGCGATGGTTACGCTTTCCGGTGCGGATACGAACGTATCACCGAAGAACCATGCATTGATGCTTGCCAGTTCGTAAACTTCATCCCATGTAAACGTAATAACCGGTGAAGAGTTCAGCAGATGGTCGTTCCAGTTTGTCCAGCGCATGTTCGGCTTATCCAGAACATTGTTTGTACCATCTACGATAGAGAGCAGGTTATCTGCAGGCTCACCACAGCTCTCTGTCAGAGTCTTATATTTCGGTGCTACGTTGACTGCTTCTTTTACTTCGCCTTCTGCGACACGTACGGTTGCCGTTGCGGTCATCTCTGTGCCGTCTACGTCAACTTTACCGTTTACTTTTACAACATCGCCGACGTTTGCCAGATCCGTTGCTTTGATAGACCCCCAGGTAACTGCATATGCACCATAGCTTGTGCCATCCGGAAGGATACCGGCTACAGTTGAAGGCAGGGTCGGAACCAGATTTTTTACGGTTGCTCTTGTGTAGTTCTGTACTGCTACGATGATCGGTTTTACATGAAGGTTTGCAGATACTGCTACTTCTTCGTTTCCAACTTTCAGTGTTCCTTTCAGTTCTTTTTCGCCAGGAGTGTTGTACATCTCATTTGTCAGATTCCAGGTGATCGTACCTTCCTGTGTGGAATCATCACTCATGATACCGGTTACGGCTGTCTGAAGCTGTGGTTTAGTTCCCATGGTAACGGTGTATTCTGATTTGACCTTGTAATCTTTCAGGAATACTTCACCTTTTTTGTCACCTACCGTATTTACAAATACAGAATCCCCTTTCAGGCCTGCGGATTCTGCTTTCAGTACGAAACCGCCTGCACCTTCTGTGCTGCGTACGATAACGAGTGCTTTTCCGCTGAATGCCTTGATGTTTGCGGTCTTGTCGCTTGTCAGAACGGATTTCTGCTGGAATTTATCTACGGTAGATGGATTTCCGTTATCCACACCAACGATGGTTCCGTTACCTGTCAAAGTAAAGCGGATGCTGTTGTCTGCGGAGCTTACAAAACGTCCGTCTTTGTCATTTACATCAATATCGATGTAGCTTAAGCTGCTGCCGTCAGCCTGAATCTCTGTCTTCTCTGCGGTAACTGCAAGGCTGCTGCCTTTGTCGCTGTTTGTCGTAACGGAAGCAGAACCAAGGGTGTCTTTGATCTCGTTTCCACTTTCATCATAGGCTTTTGCACTGAGCGTACCTTCTGCATATTTTACGCTGAACTGGATAGCCTGGGCTTTCCACTGCTGTGATTCGTTGACTGCTGTACACTGATCTGCATCGTTTGATACATTGCTGTAAGTAGCCCATTCATGACCGGCTGCTGTTGTGATCGGGGTTCTTGTGGAAGTACCGATCAGCTTGTCGTTCAAGTAGAGTTCTACTTTTGCTGCGTTTGAATAAACGTATACCGGTACTTTGCCGCCGGAGATGCTTAAGTCTTCTGCATTCCAGCTCTGCGGTACTACGTGCAGTGTCTTTTTATCTTCTCTCCACTGGCTGGTGTAGAAATAGAAGGAATCTTTCTCAAAGCCTGCGGTGTCGATCACACCAAAGTAAGAGGAGTTCGGTACTGCCAGTTTATCACCGCTGACACTTCCTTTATCCGTTCCGTTCCACGGTGTCGGCTCGCCGATGTAGTCAAATCCGGTCCAGATAAACTCACCGGATACAAAATCATCTTTGATCGTGTACCACCAGGACTCACGTGCTGTGTTGCCCCAGGATACGGCGTTGGTATCGTATGCGGTACACTGATAGTCACCTGTCTTGTTGTACTGGGACAGTGTATTGTAGATACCACGGCTGTTGCTCGGGGAAGCAGTCTCCGTAGCAATGATCTTCCAGTCCGGATGAGTATTATGGATACCACTCATAGATCCCATAGAATAGTTGGCACCTGCAAGACCTTCTCCGTTCTTTGCCAGAACTGTAGAAACCTTATTACGGAACTCTGTTGTATTGGCATTTGCCAATCCACCCGGATTATTATCGCCAACTGTGATCGGTCTTGTCTTATCGATTGCTTCGATGTAGCTCTTCATGTTCTTTGCGTACTGCTCGTACTGGCTATGATCGGTAACACCAAAGTTCAGCTCATTTCCGATATCCCAGATGATAACGGACGGATCGTTCTTGTCACGCTCGATATTTGATTCCAGAATAAATTTGTACCAGGTGTCGCCTGTCGTTGCACCAAGCAGCTTGTTGTCTGCACTGATGGTCTGGTTGAAGTGTGTGCTGAAGTCCTGGCTGTTGCCGTTTTTCGGGAATGCCCATCCGTCAAAGGTCTCATCCATAACCATCATACCAAGCTCGTTGCATGCTTCAAGCAGTACAGAAGACGGTGTGTTGTGAGAGGTACGGATCGCATTACATCCCATTTCTTTAAGCTTTTTAACCTGACGGTATACTGCATCACGTTCTGATGCAGCTCCGAGTGCACCCTGGTCATGGTGCATACATACACCCTGCAGTTTTACATTTTTGCCATTCAGGCTGAAACCGGTATTTGCATCAAAATTGATGTAACGGAAACCGTAGGTTGTCCTGTAAGTGTCTTTTACTTTGCCTTCTACCAGAACTTCGGTCTGTACATAGTACAGGTTTGGATTTTCTGTGCTCCACAGTGCCGGTTTGTTTACTTTCAGGGTCTGTTCTTTTTCTGCTGTGCTGTTTGCTGCCAGTGTCACATCTGTGTCACTGCCTTGGAAACTGCTTTGCCCTCTGCATCCAGGACTGTTGTGCGGATCTGGGCTGCTGCCTGTGCACTGCTGTCATTCTGGACATCGGTCTGTACTTTAACGGTAACATCGCCGTCTTTTTCTGTCGCCAGATTTGGTGTAGTCACGTACGTGCCGTTTCTGGAAACATGAACGGCATCGGTAACGATCAGTTCTACATCACGGTAGATACCAGAACCGGAATACCAGCGGCTGGACGGTGTCTTATGTACGACTTTTACACTGATCACGTTCTCTGTGGTGCCGTCACAGGTCAGGTATTTTGAAATATCAAATGCAAAATCATTATATCCATAATGGTTTTCGCCGACTTTTGTGCCATTTACATATACATAGGTATGATTGTAAGATCCATCAAAATTCAGGACAACACTCTTGCCTGCGTAATCACTCGGCAGGGTAAAGCTCTTGCGGTACCATCCTGTACCACCCGGCATAAATCCGGACTCTGCTTCGTTGGAGTTGGACGGCTTCTGTGTGATACTGAAATCATGTGGAAGATTTAAGTCTCCCCATTCATCTGCCTTGGAATCATCGTAATTCTTTGCTTCTGCACCAGTCACATCTCCAAAGTGGAACTTCCAGCCTTTGTTGAAATTGATCTCTCTGCCTCTGATGTCTCTACGCCGGCTTCTGCCAGAGCAGACTGCACCATAGCATCGTCAACCGGTGCTGCCATGACCGGTACGCTGATACTGCTCATAACCATAGCAGTTGCCATAAGCATAGAAAACCACTGTTTGTTACGTTTTCTTTTCATACTGTTCCTCCTTCAATACATAAACACGGGGTCATCCTTCTGATGATCCCCGAATTGGTGAGTAATACGAAAGTAAAATTCGTATCATCAAAAATATTCAGTATTATCATACAATAATTTTGAGAAAGCGTCAAGTTTTTTAGGCTGAACTTACCAATCCAAAGTACAGAAAAGACAGCCGTTTATAGCTGTCTCTTTTTATGATATATCAGGTTTTAAATCCCGGTTATCTATTCTGCTGCACTCTCGCTCTCGGCTGCTGTTTCTGCAGCACTTTCTGTCTCTGTCACGGTTGTCTCGCTGGTGTTTTCCGTTCCGGCAGCTTCCGTTGTCTCTGTGCTTTCTGCAGCAGTCTCACTCTGTGCTTCCGTTGCGATCTCATAAATATCTTTAAAAGTAATCTGTTTTAAGAGGTTGGCATCCTCCGTATAATCTGCCGCACTTTCCCAGGCATCATATACTTCACTGAACTTGCTGCTCTTTCTTTCATTGATGATACGCTCTTTCTTGCTTGCTGTCGCATCTGCATCATAAGTTGCTTTCATCTGTACTACATAGTAACCGGTGTCATTGGTCACAACTTCACCAGCTACTTCTCCGTCCTTAAGCTTATCTGCCACGGTACGGATGGACTCATCCAATGTGTAACTTTCGTCATTATCACCATAAGATGCGCTGCTGACGGTCTTGCTGTCATCTACTTCTTTTACGGCATCTTCCAGTGTTTTGCCGCCTGCCACTGCATCACGTACTTTGTTTGCATTTTCCAGCAGTGCTGCTTTCTCGTCATCGGTCAGTGCAACGCTCTTGCCATCAGAATCTGTCGTATCTGCTGTGCTGAATACAACGTACTGGATGGTTTTCTGTGCGGCCTCTTCATCTGTAACATTGGTATCTACATCTGCTACGATCGCGTTGGACATCTTCGAACGGATCGTATAAGTTCCAGCACACGTGCCACGCGCTCTTTGGTTGCTCCCATAGCTTTAATGGTTGCCTGATCGTTGTCATCCATAAACTGCTGTGCTGCTGCATCAATCTTGCTCTTTTCATCATCTGTAAGACTTACATTGTATTCATCCTGATGCTGTTCCAGGATCAACATCTGTTTTAAGGTACTCATCATGCTGGTTTTGGTAGAATCACCATACTGTGTCCAGAGGCTGTCCCCCATATAAGCTCCATAATATGCCTGCATCTGTGCCTGACTGTAACGAAGCATAATATTTGCTACAGCATATTCTGTTTTCTGTCCGTCCAGGGTAATGATCGCCTGACCTGCATTGCCGCATCCGGTCAGCATGCCTGCTGTCAGTACAAGACACAGTCCTGCTGCTGCCAGTCTGTTTTTCATTGTTTTTTTCACTGTTTTTTCCTCCTGCTATCTGATGTCAGCACTTTTTACACTGTTTTCTTCTGACATTCCAGTTCTTTATCGTTCATTATATCCTCTTTCACAGCATCCGTCAATCGTCATCCGGATTAGATATAAGATATTTAATCATCTTCTCTGTCAGTTCCCGTACCAGCGTCAGGACATCCTCATTATCTTTGCCGTTTTTACGTGGCTTCATATAAATAAAATACGGATTGGTCTCTATGACAAATTTCATTTTTCCTTTGCTTTCCTTTACCAGAAGCTCGATGCCTGCCGGATCTGCTTTTGCCCGTTCAAACATGGTAAATCTGATCTGGTCGCCTTTCTGTGCGATCTCGGTCAGCCATGCTTTATGTGCCAGGGCCTTTAAATTTGCCGCCATCAGAAGATTCTGCACGGCTTTTGGCGGTTCCCCGAAACGGTCCATCAGTCTTCCAGCATATCGTCATATTCTTCTTCATTTTCGATCGTGGCAATACGCTTGTATACATCCAGCTTCTGAAATTCATTCTTAATATAACGCTCCGGAATGAAAGCATCAATATCCAGATCGATCACCGTATCAAATTCTTCTTCCGGCTGTGTCTCTCCTTTGAGTTCCCGGACGGATTCATTGAGCATCTTACAGTAGAGATCATATCCGACCGCCTCCATATGCCCATGCTGCTCCGCTCCGAGCAGATTTCCGGCACCGCGTATCTCCAGGTCGCGCATGGCAATCTTGAACCACTGCCAAGCTCCGTAAATTCCCGTATCGCATGGAGACGCTTCTCCGCCACTTCCCGCAGCATTTTATTTCTGCGGTACAGAAGAAATGCATAGGCAGTCCGGTTTGACGCCCGACACGCCTCGAAGCTGATAAAGCTGGGACAGGCCAAGATTGTCCGCATCATGTATGATCATCGTATTGACATTGGAAATATCCAGACCGGTTTCGATGATGGTCGTTGATACAAGAACATCGATCTCTCCACTGATAAATTCATACATGATCTTCTCCAGTTCCCGTTCTTTCATCTGTCCATGTGCGAATGCCACCCGTGCCTCCGGCACCAGCGCTGCGATCTTGTTTGCCATCTCCACGATCGTATTGACCCGGTTATAGACATAGTAAACCTGCCTCCGCGTGCCAGTTCCCGGCTGATGGCTTCGCGCACCATCTCTTCATTATATTCCATGACATAAGTCTGGATCGGTACACGCTCCATCGGTGCTTCTTCGAGGACACTCATGTCGCGGATTCCGACCAGGCTCATGTGCAGCGTTCGTGGGATCGGCGTGGCAGTCAGCGTCAGTACGTCAATATTTTCCCGAAGCTGTTTGATCTTTTCTTTATGTGTCACGCCAAAACGCTGTTCCTCATCAATGATCAGAAGTCCGAGATCTTTAAACTGTACATCTTTGGACAGGACACGGTGTGTTCCGATCAGGATATCGACCAGACCTTTCTTGAGATCTGTCAGCGTTTTCTTCTGTTCTGCCGGTGTCCGAAAACGGCAGAGCAGATCCACCCGCACCGGATAATCTTTCATCCGCTGCACAAAATTATTATAATGCTGCTGTGCCAGGATCGTTGTCGGCACCAGAAATACAACCTGTTTGCTCTCCTGTGCCGCTTTAAATGCCGCACGGATCGCCACCTCTGTCTTACCATATCCGACATCGCCGCAGATCAGTCTGTCCATAATCTTATTGCTTTCCATATCTTCTTTGACTGCTTCGATCGCTTCCAACTGATCATCCGTCTCTTCAAATGGAAAGGTCTCTTCAAATTCTTTCTGCCAGATGGTATCCTCACCATAGCAGAAGCCTTCTTCCCGCTGCCTTGCCGCATAGAGCTGCACCAGATCTTTTGCAATATTTTTGACCGCACTGCGCACCCTTGTCTTGGTGCGTCCCCATTCCTGTGTGCCAAGCCTGTTCAGCTTCGGACGCTTCGCCTGCGCATCTGCATACTTCTGGATCACATCAAGCTGTGTTGCCGGAACATAGAGATTGCTGCCGCCGGCATACTCTACTTTCATATAGTCTTTTGTGATCTTATCGACCTCAATCTTCTCGATTCCACGGTAAATGCCAAGTCCATGATTCTCATGTACAACATAATCTCCTGGCGCAAGCTCCGAAAAGCTCTGGATCGACTTGCCTTCATAGCGTTTGATCTTTTTGCGTTTTTTCTTTTCCCTGCCGAAAATATCACTCTCAGAGATCACCAGAAACCGGATCAGCGGATATTCATACCCACGATGCGCATTGCCATAGACCAGCATGATCTCTCCTGCCTGCACAATACGATCCAGATCTTCGGAATAAAATGCGCGAAGTTCCTGATCCCGCAGATCCTCCGCCAGACGTTTTGCCCTTGTTCTCGATCCGCACAGCAGGATCACGCGCTCTCCCTTTTTCTTCCATTGCTGCAGGTCTTTTTACCAGCAGTTCAAAACGGTTGTTGTAGGTATTGACGCTGCGTACATCCATGCTGAAATGCCCGGCAAACTGCCACTGCATACCTGCACCCTCCAGCATGCAAAGTCCCATACAGCGATACTTCTGCAGTTTTTCCGCCGCCCTCTGACTCTCATAGAGCAGGTTCATCTGTCCCGGCAGTACATATCCCTTTTCCAGACGATTTGCCATGCTCTCCCGAAACTCACCTTCGATCGCCTGTGCTTCTTCCCAGAGCCGGTTTGGTTCATCCAGGACAACCAGAGTATCCTCCGGAAAATATTCCGCAAAAGATACCGTCCGGTCATAAAAATAAGAAATCAGGCCATCCAGTGCCGACATCTGTTTCCATTCCTGAAGATTCTGCTTTGCTTCCTCAACAACAGAAAGCACGCGGGCTGCTTCTTCTGTTTTATGCTCTTTTCGAAATTTTTCCGAAAGCTTTTGCGCCTCTTTTTTCATCTGCTTCAGTCCGCTCTGGATACGTTCTTCACCGCAGTAAATTCACTTGCCGGATAAATGCGGATCGAATCCAGATTTTCGATGGAACGCTGGCTTTCCACATCGAAACTGCGGATCGAGTCGATCTCATCGCCCCACAGCTCGATGCGGACCGGATTTTCCTCTGTCAGCGGAAAAATATCCAGAATCCCACCACGAACTGCAAACTGACCACTTCCTTCCACCTGCCCGGTACGCTCATATCCCATGGCTGTCAGCTTCTTTTTCCACAGCTCCATATCAAATCCGGCATCGTTTTCCACCGTCTCGACCTGGTTTTGAAACATTTCCGGCGGCAAAAGGCGGTCCATAATGCCGCCCATGGTGGTGATCACCGTCACTTCTTCTTCCTCTGCCAGCTTCTGCAGCACCTGTATCCGCTGCTGTACCAGAAGATTGCCCTGCACATCTGCGCTGTAAAAGATCAGTCTTTTGCCGGATAGAAGCGTACATTTTTATCAAACAGACGATAATTTTCACACAGCTCCTTTGCACGCAGTTCACTGTAAGTAACGATCAGTTTTTTCTTCGCTTTTTCACCTGCTGCATAAATAAAATGCGCTTTCTGTGCATCAATACACCCTGTCACCTGTACTGAACTGTTTTTCAATGTCTGCTGTATGTTCTGAAATTCTTCCAGCTCCAGAAGCGGTTCTGTAAAAGCCTTCATGCTGCTGTCACCCCCTGCCAGTCTGCGGCTTATTTTTCCACTTTTTTGTTAAACTGATTCATCGCATGTTCCATGCTGTCGTTCATCATGCAGACGGCTGCTTCTGCCGCACGTTCAAACGCATCCTCCATCACTGCACGCCCTTCTTTGGAAAAATGCCCCAGCACATAATCTGCCAGATCATAACCTTTTGGTTTCTCTCCGACTCCGACCTTCACACGTTTAAATACCTGCGTTCCAATCTGTGCGATGATATTTTTGATTCCGTTATGGCCACCGGCACTGCCTTTCGGGCGCACGCGCAGCTGCCCCGGTTCCAGGCTGATATCGTCATAGATCACGATCAGTTCTTCTTCCGGATCGATCTTATAAAAATCAGTCAGTTCCCTTACACTCTCTCCGCTCAGATTCATAAACGTCTGTGGTTTTGCAAGCACCACTTTCTGTCCTTCGATCATTCCTTTTCCGCAAAGTGCCTTATGCTTTTTCGTATCCACGCTGATGTTATACCGGTCTGCCAATCTATCTATCGTATCAAATCCGACATTATGCCTTGTCTTTGCATATTGTTTCCCAGGATTTCCAAGTCCTACAATAATGTACATATTTTCACCTCCAACGACAACTTGGCCCGACTTTCCTGGTGGGTGCTTTCCCACTTCAAAAAGCCGGGGCTTTTCTGACCTGCCCATCATACCGTAAATCTCTGAGTTTTTCAAGTCCTGCCGGTAAATTTCTCCGCCAGTCTACTATACAAGCGGAATTGAAAACCAGAAGCACACACCCTTTTCTGTATTATCCACACCGTAAGTTTCCGCCATGCATGGTGATCACCGTTTTTACGATGTGAAGCCCAAGTCCGCTGTGTCCCTGTGTCTCTCCCGCCTGATAATATTTGTCCCAGATTTTGTTCCTTTTTTCCTCCGGAATTGCCTCGCCATCATTGCAGACACAAAATACCGCTCTGCCTTCCTGCTTTTTCAGTGAAATTTCCAGATGTCTGCCTGCCCCGCAGTGGGAAAACGCATTCATGATATAATTGCCTGCCGCCTGTTCGATGTATTCCTGATTTGCGAGGATCAGACAGTCTTTTTCGATCTTTACATCTGTTTTAAGATTTTTTTTGTGTATCAGAGCATCATATTTCAGCACCATGTATTCTATTGTTTCTGATAAATTCAACTGACTCTTTTTTACCGTTTCCAGTTCATGCTCTATCGAGGAAATGTTCAGCAGATTCCCGACCATGTCACTCATTTTGCTTACTTCTTCGCGGATGGAATCAAAATAATAATTCCGGTCGATCTTATCGCCCATAGTCTGCAGCAGCTCCACCTGGCTGGAAATAACCGCCAGCGGTGTTTTCAGCTCATGTGTCACATTGGCAGTAAAATCATTGCGCATTTTATTGAAACGCTCCAGTGCATCCTTGCTGCTCTCCAGTTTTTCAATATAATACTGCAGCTCATCCGCCATGGAATTAAAATTGCAGGAAAGGCTGTTGATTTCCTGATAGGTTTCATATTCTTTTGCACGGACGGAAAAATCCCGCCCTGCAATCTTCTGCGACACCCGCGAAAGCTCTTCGATCGGTCTGGCGATGCGCCTGGACTGCCAGTACATGACAGCACAGCCTGTCAACAATGAAAATGCCACCACAAAAATCATGAATTTTTCCGTATATGCCAGGGCACTGTATGCTTTCTGCACATTTTCCTTTACACAGACAAAATACCGTACGTTATCCTGCTTAAACTTTCCAAACAGCCACAGGGTATCTTTGCCTCTGGCATTCCAGAACTGTACCTTCGGATCTTTTGAAAAAATTTGCGGTTTACAACGATGTTGCGATGTACCTGCCGCTCGTCCCGGTTCTGGTTCTGCGGTGTAAGATTAGATATCGTATAAATCGGCTGCATCTGCTCATTTGCAATCGTAAAAGTCAGATTTTCCGACTCATACGTTTTAAAAACCTCCAGATCTTCATCCTGGAGTTCCGTCAGATCCATAGGTCTGACTTCTTCGTATGCCTTTTCTATCACTCTGGATTTCTGATGGCGGTAATATGCCGGTGCAAAGATATTGTAGACAAACGCACTGCCGCCCACGACGATCAGCAGAAATACAACTTCCATCAAAAGCATGCTTACTCTAAGCTTCTGTTGTTTCATTTTCCTCTCCCTCAAATATATAACCCACACCATATACCGAACGGATATAATTTCCGTAGGGTGCAATCTTTTTCCGCAGTTGTTTGATCAGGTATCTACAGTACGTGTATCTCCCGTATAATCATACCCCCAGACAGACTCCAGGATGCTGTCTCTTGTCATAACAACATTCTTATTTTTCATCAGATAACTGAGCAGTTCATATTCTTTTGGTGTCGTTTCAATCGGCTTTTCGTCCACATAGACTTTCCACGTTTCCGGCTCTATTGCAATTTTGCCGACCTCCACGCGCTCCTTCTGCTTGCCTGCGCGCTTCAGTATCGCCTCGATATGCACTTTGACGATCGCCATTGCATACGGCTTTGTGATATATCATCCGCTCCGTTCGAAAAATTCAAAAGCTGGTCATGGATCGAATCCCGTGCCGTCACCATAATAACCGGTGTATTGGATTTCCTGCGGATCTCTTTTAACACTTCTCCGCCGTTCATCTCCGGAAGCATGATGTCCAGCAGAACCAGATCGATCCGGTGCATATGATCGTAAAACATGGAAAGTCCTTCCAGCCCGGTCATTGCACGCAGCACCTCATAACCGTTCAGCTCCAGATATTCTGCAAGTGTTCTGGATAATTTTTCTTCATCTTCAATCAGCAGTATCATATTTTTATTCATCTGTCTTTATCCATGCCCTTTCCCCTTCATTCCGGTAACTGTAAAACTTCCTGATGATGTTTAAGTCTATGCAAACATTGTGATATAAATGTGAAAAGTGCCCCTGTCCGCACAGACAAAGGCACTGTTTCTTCCCCATTTATATAGTTATTGCTTTATACCTTACAGTACATATCTTTCGTTTTTCTCAATGACGATCTTTACGCCATCCTCACCTACATGGTAAGAATTTGCACGGATCGTATCGCGGCTTTCCACGATACAGTTCTCGATATGTGTGTTATCTCCAAGATAGACATCGTTCAGGATAATCGAATTCTTGATCACGCAGTTCTCTCCGACGAATACTTTCTTAAACAGAACGGAATTCTCCACGTAACCATTGATGATACAGCCGCTTGAAACAAGGCTGTTCTTTACTTCACAGCCCGGATTGTATTTTGCCGGCGGGTTGTCATCTACTTTTGAATAAATATTTGGATACTGATGGAAGAAGTAATCACGTACTTCCGGTTTCAGGAAATCCATATTTGTCTTATAATAAGCGTCTACGGATGCAATATTGCTCCAGTAATCTTTGATCTTATATCCATAGATACGTTTCAGGTTCTTGTAACGGATCAGGATATCTTTTACGAAATCGTGACGATCCTCCAGTGCACAGCGCTCGATCAGCTCGATGAGCTGTCTTCTTCGGATCACATAGATACCGGTAGAAATGCAGTTGGAATTGCTTACCATCGGTTTCTCTTCGAATTCTTCGATACGGCTGTCCTCATTCATCTTGATGACACCGAATCTGGTCGCATCTTCGTCCTTTGGAATGTCTTTGCATACAACGGTGATATCTGCTTTTTTCTCGATGTGATACTCCAGCACTTTGTTGTAATCCAGCTTGTACACACCATCACCGGAAGCGATGATCACATACGGCTCATGACATTTCTTCAGGAAATCCAGGTTCTGTGCGATCGCATCTGCGGTACCGCGGTACCAGAAGCTGTTGTCTGCGGTCGTAGTCGGTGTAAATACGAACAGACCGCCCTGTTTACGTCCAAAATCCCACCATTTGGAGGAGCTTAAATGTTCATTTAAAGATCTTGCATTGTACTGTGTCAGCACTGCGACTTTCTGAATGGAAGAATTGGTCATATTGCTCAGTGCAAAGTCGATTGCACGGAAACCGCCCGCGATCGGCATGGCAGCAATCGCACGCTTCTGAGACAGTTCTCTCATTCGATGGTTATTTCCGCCTGCTAAAATAATACCTACTGCTCTCATGCCATATCACCTTCCTTTATAATAGATTCTCCGCTCTCCAGAACACCGTTTGGATAATCCTCCGCTGTGGTAACTCCGGAAATCGCTGTATTCTTTCCTATCTTGATACCAGAAGGGATCACCGACTTTTCGCCGATCACAGCCAGTCCGAATGCATATACGGCAGGTTTGAATTTGTTCGGTGCTTCTTCTCCGACACCGATCTCCACATCATGTCCAACGGTTACATTTTCTGCGATAATGCTCCGGTCTATGGTTACATTCTCACCGATCGTTGTGCCGCGCATGATAATAGAATCACGTACCACTACACCCTTTTTGATTGTAACACCAGGTCCGATCACGGAATTATGTACTTCACCGTAAATCTCGGTGCCGTCTCCGATAATACACTTTTCAACTTTTGCATCTGATGAAATATACTGCGGTGCAATGATCTCGCCGGATGTGTAAATCTTCCAGAATTCCTCATAAAGATTGAACTCCGGAATGATATCGATCAGCTCCATGTTTGCTTCCCAGTAAGAGCCAAGTGTTCCGACATCCTTCCAGTAGCCATTGAACTCGTAAGCAGCCATGCGGTCGCCACGCTCTTTCAGCCACGGAATGATATGTTTACCAAAATCACAGTTGCTCTGATCTTTCAGTGCGATCAGGGATTCTTTCAGTGCTTTCCACGAGAAAATATAGATACCCATGGATGCCAGATTGCTCTTAGGCTCTGCCGGCTTCTCCTGGAAATCTGTGATGACGTTGTTTTCATCGGTAACAACAATACCAAAACGGTTTGCTTCCTCCATCGGAACCGGCATAACCGCAATCGTTACATCTGCGTTTGTTGCCTTGTGGAAATCAAGCATTACCTCATAGTCCATCTTATAAATATGGTCACCGGACAGAATCAGGACATATTCCGGATTGTAGGTTTCCATATAATTCAAGTTCTGATAAATGGCATTTGCGGTACCTGTATACCATTCTGTATTGGAACTCTTTTCGTAAGGCGCAGTACGGTAACACCACCGACATTCCGGTCAAGATCCCATGGAATACCAATTCCGATATGAGTATTCAGTCTCAGCGGCTGATACTGTGTCAGAACTCCAACTGTATCCACACCGGAATTGATACAGTTACTCAGCGGAAAATCAATAATACGATATTTGCCGCCGAATGCCACCGCCGGCTTTGCCACTTTTGAAGTCAGAACACCAAGACGGCTTCCCTGTCCTCCGGCAAGCAGCATAGCTATCATCTCTTTTTTAATCACGCTATCACCTCTTAATATTATTTTCACATCAGGAACAAATTCCTCTGTTCCCGTGATGCCACAAATGCACCATTTATGTTGTGCTTTCTATTATATCACAGGTTTCTAAAATAGTGAACATTTTTTACAAATTTTTGAAAAATTTTTCCTGTTTTTTATTATTAATTGCATTATGTCGAATTTTCTGTGAAAACTCTCTGGTTTTTCAGTCAGAAAACAGTGCCAAAACTTACACCGGATTGCCAATAAGCACTTCCTTTTTTTGAAAAAAAGTTTATACTGAAACCAGACTTTAACAACAAAGGAGACTACAAGTATGTATCAGATAGATTTTAAAAAGCCAATGCATGTGCATTTCATCGGCATCGGCGGCATCAGTATGAGCGGTCTTGCTTCTATATTATTGAGCCAGCATTTTAAAGTATCCGGCTCCGATGCCCACGAGTCCGAACTCACGAAGCAGCTGGAATCAGAAGGCGCCGTCCTCTACTACGGCCAGCGCACTTCCAACCTTAACGACACACCTGATCTGGTGGTCTACACTGCTGCCATCCATCCGGACAATCCAGAATATGCCGCTGCTCTTAAAAAACAGATCCCGATGCTCTCCCGTGCCGAGCTGCTCGGCAGATGATGCACAATTTCAAGACACCTGTTGCCATTTCCGGAACACATGGCAAAACAACCACGACATCGATGGCTTCCTACATTTTCCTGGAAGCGATATGGATCCGACCATTTCAGTCGGCGGTATCCTCGATGCGATCGGCGGCAATATCCGTGTCGGCGGACATGATACTTTCCTGACAGAAGCCTGTGAATATACAAACAGCTTCCTGCATTTCTTCCCGAAGATCGGTGTCATCCTGAATATTGATGCAGATCATCTGGATTTCTTCAAAGACCTCGATGACATCCGCCATTCTTTCCGCAGATTTGCACAGCTCCTGCCGGATGACGGCACTTTGATCATCAACAGCGAGATCGGGCACCTGGATCAGCTCACCGAAGGACTGACCTGCAAGGTCGTAACCTATGGCATGGATACTTCCAGCGATTACTATGCTTCCAATATTACATTTGATGAGTTTGCACATCCATCTTTTGACTGCTATAAAGGTGATACCCTGCTCGGTCATTTTGCACTGCACGTTCCGGGTATCCACAACGTCAGCAATGCCCTGGCTGCCATTGCCCTCGCGGATCAGATGGATGTTTCCATGGAACATACCCGTATCGGCCTTGAAAAAATTTGGCGGCACAAAACGCCGTTTTGAGAAAAAGGGGGAAGTCGGCGGTGTGACGATCATTGATGACTACGCACACCACCCGACCGAAATTGCTGCCACCTTACACGCAGCACGCAATTATCCGCACAAGACACTCTGGTGTGTATTCCAGCCGCATACCTATACAAGAACAAAAGCCCTGATGGATGATTTTGCAAAAGCCCTGATCCTTGCTGACCATGTTGTCATGGCAGATATCTACGCTGCAAGAGAAACCGATACGCTTGGCATCAGCTCTGCCATGCTGCGTGATAAGATCAACGCACTTGGCGGATGTGCCGATTACTTTGATTCCTTCGACAAGATCGAGACTTATCTTCTGGAAAACTGCAAGCCTGGCGATCTTCTGATCACCATGGGTGCCGGTGATGTTGTAAAAATCGGCGAGAAACTGCTCGGAGAATAATTATCCACACTGTCCACATATTTGTGCACATTCTTCTGTGCAAAATATGTGGATTTTTTGTGGATATGTATGTTTACATAACTTTTTCTCAACTTTCGACTTTTTCTGCCATTTTTCCCTAAAACATCACATTTCTTCTGGTTGCCTTTTGATGAGTTATCCCCAGGTTATGCACATTATCCACACTTTCCACATTCTTTTCCCCACACGTAATCAACCGTCTACTGTGGATTTTTGATTCCCCTTATTTCCCTTATTCTCAACTTCTCCCTTTTGTGGTATACTAGATGAAACCAGGGTCAAAAGGAGTGTGGGAGTGTGAAGCACGGAACAATCCGCATGCATCATAACTGGCATCTTTTGGCTCTGACATTAACTTAATCTGATCCCAGCTTAAAGGGAGGAGCTTTCCCATGAACAATATACGTTTACACCATCCGTTTTCCGACAATATGACCGCTGTTTCCAATTATTTCATTGACTACTATATGCCGCAGGCAAGTGGAGAATACGTCAAGCTTTATCTGTGCCTGCTGCGCCAGGTTGCCGAACACGACAGCATTTCCCTGGAAGCGGTCGCCGAACTGTTTGACTACACAGAAAGAGATGTCCGCCGCGGACTCCGGTACTGGCAGATCAGGGACTTCTGGATCTGGCATTTGACAGCGACGGCAACATCAGTGATCTGGTTTTTCTCGAAGTACAAAAACCACAGGCCATGCGCCAGGCTGCCGCTGCCGTCACACAACAGCCTGAATCTTCACCCAGACATGCCCTCTCCAAAGACCGTATGTCAGCCTTAAAAGACCAGCAGGATATCCGCCAGCTTCTTTTTATCGCAGAGTCTTATCTTGGTCACAGCCTTTCCCCAGGAGAGATCTCTTCGCTTTTATATTATTATGATTCTCTTCATTTCGGGGTGGATCTGATCGAATATCTGATCGAGTACTGTATTTCCAGAGGAAGTAAAAGTTTCCACTACATAGACAAAGTTGCACTTGCCTGGGCTGCGGAAGGCATCGAAAATACACAGCAGGCAAAAGAGCGCCAGTCACAGTACAGCCAGAAGTATTATTCTATTCTGCATGCTTTCGGCATCCGCGGCAGAGGTCCTGGCAAATCCGAAGCGGAAATGATCGATCACTGGTACAATGACCTGCATTTTACTTCCGATATTATCCTGGAAGCATGCAGCCGCACGATCGCACAGACACAGAACCCGAATTTCCAGTATGCAAACAAAATCCTGGAAAGCTGGCATGAGAAAAACATTCATCATTTAAGTGAGATCCGGGAATTGGATCAGAAGCATCGCGAAAAAGCAAAGTCTGCCGCAAAACCGCAGACTTCCCGCACATCCGGCAACAAATTCAACAATTTTCCGCAGCGTGAATACAACTTTGAAGAGTTGGAAACACTGCTGAATCAGTAGGAGGTAAGCAATGGCACTGACAAATACCCAATACGATACGATCATACGCGTATACAACAAAAAGCAGCTTCAGAACCGCCGTGATCAGGAAAGCCGCATCGCGCTTGCTGAAAAAGAACTTCCGGAGCTCTCCAAAATCAACGAAGAAATTGCTTCTCTGAGTATGAAATGTGCACGCCGCCTCCTGAATGATGAACCGGCATCCTTAGATGAGCTGAAAACCGAAATCAACGCTTATGGTCAACACCGGAAAATACTTTTAAAAAATGCCGGATTTCCGGAAGATTTCCTGGAAATGCACTACACATGCCCGGACTGCAAAGATACCGGATACATCGGTAATGAAAAATGCCACTGTTTCCGCCAGGCAGCCATCAATCTGCTTTATACCCAGTCAAACTTAACTTCTGTACTGGAATATGAAAACTTCGATCATTTCTGCTTTCATTATTACCCGGAAACGATGAATGACCATGTGACCGGACGTAATGCCCGCGAAAATATCCAGAAGATCGTAGATGAATGTCTGCATTTTGTACAGAACTTTGACACGGAGCATGACAACCTGCTTTTTTACGGTGCAACCGGTGTCGGAAAAACCTTTCTGACGCACTGCATTGCAAAGGAGCTTCTGGAACGTGCACATTCCGTGATCTATTTCACTTCCTTCGATCTGTTTGAAGTACTCTCCACTGCCACTTTTGGCAAAAAATATGCAGAAGATGAAGTTCTTCAGCAGCACAGTGCGATTTTTGACTGCGACCTGCTGATCATCGATGATCTTGGCACGGAAATGACCAATACCTTTGTGTCATCACAGCTCTTTTTATGCATCAACGAACGGCTGATGAATAAAAGTCTACCATCATTTCCACCAATCTGTCTCTGGAGGCACTCCGTGATCTTTATTCTGAGCGTGTCTTTTCGCGGATTTCCAGCAATTTTAAAATGCGCAGGCTGATCGGCAAAGATATCCGCTTAATGAAAAAGCTTGGCGGACAAGGCTGAAAATGGCTTGACTTTGCTTTACTTTATGATAAAGTAGGTATGTATAGGTTTGGGTTTTTATTAAAATGTAGTAACTATGCGTAGGAGGACAACAACAAGATGCAGACAACAAAAGAACGATGTATAGAAACGATCCCTGTGGGAGCGCTTGGACTGATCGCGCTGGACAGCCATAAAGAACTGGGTAAAAAAGTAAACGATTACTTGGTTGCATGGAGACAGGAACGCAATCATGAACATAAAAGTACCCTTGCTTTCCAGGGATATGAAAGAGATTCTTATTTAATCAATGCAGAAGTGCCAAGATTTGGCTCAGGCGAGGCAAAAGGTGTGATCCGCCAGTCTGTCCGCGGAGCAGATCTTTATCTTCTGGTAGATGTATGTAACTACAGCATGACCTACAATCTCTGCGGATATACAAACCATATGTCACCGGATGACCATTTCCAGGATCTGAAGCGCATCATCGCAGCAGTAGGCGGAAAAGCAAGACGTATCAATGTCATCATGCCATTCCTTTATGAAAGCCGTCAGCACAAACGTACCGGAAGAGAGTCTCTGGACTGTGCACTGGCACTGGATGAACTGGTTCGCATGGGTGTTGACAATATCATCACATTTGATGCTCACGACCCACGTGTCCAGAATGCCATCCCTCTGAAAGGTTTTGAGACGGTTCAGCCGGTTTACCAGTTTATCAAAGGTCTGTTCCGTGCCGTTCCGGATCTGCATCCGAACAAAGACACCATGATGGTCATCAGCCGGATGAAGGCGGTATGGGACGAGCTGTATACATGGCAAACGTACTCGGCACAGACATGGGTATGTTCTACAAACGCCGTGATTATGCAACCATCGTAAACGGTTCAAACCCGATCGTTGCCCATGAGTTCCTCGGTTCTGATGTAGAAGGCAAAGACATGATCGTCATCGATGATATGATCTCTTCCGGCGGAAGCGTTCTGGAAGTCGCTGCTGAACTGAAAAAACGTAAAGCAAACCGTGTATTTATCTGCTCTACGTTTGGTCTGTTCACAAACGGCATGGAGAAATTTGACAAGGCTTATGAAGCCGGCATGTTCGATTTCATCCTGACTACCAACCTGGTCTACCAGACTCCGGAGCTGCTGCAGAAGCCATATTATATCAACTGCGATCTGAGCAAATACATTGCCTACATCATTGATACCCTGAATCACGATGCATCGATCAGCAGTCTGTTAAACCCATTAGACCGGATCAACAAATTCCTGAAAGAACACAATTCATAAAACCGTTCTTTTTTGGCAACTTGTATTATAAAAAACCGACGCGGCCATTCACCTGGTCGTATCGGTTCTTTTTTTACCTCGTTTTCTCTTCTTCCCGGATTTCATCAAGAAGCCGCTGCTCCCTTGTGTGGCAGGTAAAGAGAATCACCTGTCTTTTGCTGTTATAAAGCCAGCGCAGAGTCTGTTTCAGGCGTTCATCGTCGTACATAACAAAAGCATCATCAAGGATGATCGGCATCGTCTCATCCTGACAGAACATGCATCCTACTGCCATACGCAGTGCAAAATAGATCTGCTCCATCGTTCCTCGGCTGACCTGTTCCAGTGACAGCAGCTTCTGTGGTGTATTGATGCGCACTTCCATATTGGCATCCAGAAAAACACTCGTATAGCGTCCTTCTGTGATCTGACTTAGGATAGACGAAATCTGCTGATTCAGATGCGTGGCAGATTCTTTATAAATATCCTCTGAAATCTGGTTCATCGTCAGGATCGCCAGATGGACGGCATCCAGTTCTTCCTGGAGCTCACTGCTTTTCTTGTTTTCTTTTCCTGCTTCCTGGAAGCTTTCTTCCAGATTGTTGAGGATCACCTGCTTTTCTTTCCGTTCCCCGACGATCCGCTCCTGATTCCACATCTGTTTTTCAAATTCCAGATTCAGCTCTTTTTCCTGTTTTGCCAGCTCATCTTCTTCCTGGTATTTTTCTTCCAGGATCTTCTCACGCTTTGCCGCGCGCTCCCGCTCCGCCAGGATCTCCTTTCGCATCCGCTCCTGCATCCTCTGCTGGATGCGCTCCTGACGTTCTTCCTCTTCCCGATGTCTGCGGTAGATCTTCCAGACGCAAAACGCCGAGCCTAAAAGCCAGACTGCAAGCATCAGAACATTGATCCAGATATTCGGCACAAAAATACACAACAGCAGCGTCAGGACACCTCCGCCCAAAAGCCACAACTCCTGATTGCGCCACAGGATTTTCTTTTTGTCTTTTCCAGCTTCCACCCTGCTCTTCCAGGATGCCATCTCATCCTTTCCGGCATTCTCTTCCAGTGGAATATCCAGTTCCCTTTTCATCTGTTCCAGGGAACGTTTCTTCTCATTCAGACGGCTCTGCAGGGCGATGCGCTCCTTTGCGATACGCGCCATCTGTACTTCACAGTGCTTCTGCTCCTCAGAAAGCCCGGTAAGCTCCTGACGCACATAATCAAGCCGCATCTTCAGATTGTCCATCTCCTCCAGACGCTTTGCCTCCAGGCGCTTTTTTTCCGCCTCCAGATGCCTCCTTTGATCCTCCAGGCTTTTGATCGCGGCACTGACATTCATCTCCCCGTCGCCGGAATTCTGCAGGTTGGTCATATAATTGCGCAGTTCCCTTGCCAGCCCTTCATCCGTCGCTGCTGACTGCTGGTTAAAAAATACAGTATTGCGGAATGCATCTTCATTCATGCCCTCCATCAGAACCTGAAGGTCTCCATGTTCTACCGACAGGATCTCCCCGTTTGTCTCACATACCAGGCTGACGCTCTTTTCCTTGCGGTAAAAATTCCGTTCCAGACGAAATACCTTCCCGCCGCTCTCAAAACGCAGAATACCTGCAAACTGTCCGGCATGGAACCATGGCTCCCGGATGCTGTATTCATCCTTTCTGGCTGCACGCCCTCTCTGCTTCTCGATCCCGAAAAACATCCCACGGATAAATGAATGGAGCGTTGTCTTTCCCATTTCGTTTGCACCATAGACCAGATTCATCCCATCATGAAACGTAACGGTTTTATGATTAAATTTTCCAAAGTTAATGATTTCCAGTTCCAGTATCCGCATGTATCTTATCCTCTCGTCTCCAGAAGTGCATGTATTCCATAATACAATGCCTTTTGCTCCGTCTCGCTCATATCTTTGTGATAAAGAGTCTGGATGTATCTTCCTGCTATATCGCCCGCATGTATACGCATCAGACGTTCAAAATCATAATCCGGAACACTCTCATCCTGCACGCTTACGATGTTTCCAATCTTGCTGCATGCGTCCAGATCGTACACAATATCCGGATCACGGTATCCCTGTACCTGTATCTTGTAAATATGCTGCATGCCCTTTGCCGCCATGCGCATCCTCACCGTTTCCTGAAAAGCAAGATTGTCGGGCACTCTTTCGTGTCTAATACAAGTGGTATATACTCCCTGGATGCCCACGGTACAAATTTGATTTTCAGATTTTTGTCCTTATATTCGCCCTCGATAAACCCATGCACACCGGTATCATTCTGATCGATCGGCTCCAGTGCTCCCGCATATGCCATACGGTTTTCTTCTATGATCTGCGGCTTATGTATATGTCCCAGTGCAATGTAATCAAACTTTGACAAAAGCAGCTTCTTCTGGTCGATCGGGATATGCTTCGCATCGCCCCCATGTCCCAGCAGGATTGAAAAACCTGCTTTCTTTTCCGGCTGTAAATGATCATACTTCGCTTCCCGGATCTCTCTGGAATGATAGCTCAGTCCGTAAATTTCTGTATCCAGATCCTCAAAAACCACGCTCTGGCACTCTTTTCCTTTCAGGCAGGTGACATTCTCACTCCATGGAAAATCAAGGTAATACGAATCTACCTTCAGATAGTCATGGTTCCCTATGATAAAAACCACCTTTGTTTTCTTCAGAGTGGAAAATAAATAATTGACCTCTTTCAGTTCACGCATCAGCGGCTGACGGTGAAACAAATCACCCGCGATCAGCAGCAGATCTGCCTCTTCCCGGTCTGCCTTTGCCACCACACTTCGAAAACTCTCCCAGATCTCCGTCTTTCGCTCCTCGCTCCAGGCAAATCCGTCATCCGGAACCGCCCCAAGATGTGTATCTGCTATATGAAAAAACTTCACATTCTTGCTCCTTTCCTGTACTGACAGACAGCAAGCTTCCAATCCGTACTGCCTGTGCATGCACAGAAACGATTATAGCATACATTGTTCAGAAAAACTATAAATCTTTGCGTATCCGCTCCAGTTCTTCCTGTGAAATCTCCGCTACTTTCAGAATGTCCTCATCCGACATCAAACCAAAACGCAGCATTTTCCTGACCATATCCCGGCATTTTTCTTCGCTGCCCTGCTGCATACCACGCTGCATCCCCTGCTGTATCCCTTGCTGCATCCCCTGCTGCATCCCCTGCTGTATGCCTCGTTCTTCAATCAAATCTGACAAATTGCACATACGATCCATCTCCTTCCCAAACTCATCACTCATTTTGATATGATATTTTGTTTCTAATTCCTGTTTCTTTTCCAGATATGTTTTTCGTTGCGAAAACAACGTATTTAACATCCCCGTAAGCTCATCCTCTGTCTGCATTTTTTCATTCAGGGCGATCACGACAACGGACAGTTTATCATATGCTTCCGGTCGGTCTGCAAATCCAGGCAGCAGATCATGCTTTTCCATGGAATACTCCGCGATCGCATTCCCGACCTTCTGTGGTGCCTGCAAACATACCCAGATCGAATATACTTTTTTTATATCATCGTACTGTGAATGTCGAAACTCCGTCCCAAGCTGTGCTGAAATCATCCTTGCACCATAAAAAATGCCACGCGTCACAATCTGATACCCCGGATAATAAGATTTTTGTGCTTCGATATTTATAATCAGCCGAATCCGTTCCGCTTCTCCTGGAATATGTATGTAAAACCGGATGTCATAATATATCTCGCCTTCTGCCTGTACTTTATCCTCATTCGCAAGTCCGGTAATGCTCTGTCTGTTCTGCTGATTTGTTTTGCCCGGTTCTACACGGACACTTGATATTTCCGGTGTATCTTCCATACAAGCAAGAATCTGTTCTGTTGACATACCTGCCAGTTCTTTTACTGTACGTGCAAGAATACGTGCAAGAATCTCTTTCTGGCTCAAAACACGCTTGCACTGTGTATCGTACTGTATTTTTTCATCTGCACAGGATAATGCCCTTGAAAGTTCATTTTCCATTCAATTCTCCTGTCATTATAAAATATTTTTTCTATTTTTTCAATCATAAGGGATTCTTGACTGTCATCGAAAATAGCCGATACCAGAACTGCTAAGACAGTCATTGGAACAGAATGTTCCCAGTTGTTTTTATCTTAATCGGAGAAGACTCCCACTTCTATAAATGGCGAGCAACAAATTTGTCTTAGTGGGAGTGCAATCTCCGACTAAGATAACGCTCCGCGAGGATGCACAGCGATTCTGTTAGGTAGATGTCAGCAAAGCTGACAGAATCGCGTGCCAAGTCTCACGTGCGTTCGACTTGAAATTATAAACGAACTCCGCCCAAAATGCAAGTTTGAACAAAGAATGCGGCTTCCGCAATGGGAAGCCGCCTGCTCTGTTTTCTTATTTGAACTGATCCAGAAATGCCTGAAGTTCCTGGATATCTTTATCACTCAAACGCTCGCCGCCTGAAAATGCGCTTACGATATTGGTGATCGAACCGCCAAATTCTTCTCTGCAAAGTTTCTGTGTCCATAATGCAACATGCTGTTCTCTGGTCTTTACCGGAGAGTACAGGTATCTTCTTCCAGAACCTTCTGCTGTAATATGTCCTGCATATTTTAATATCGTAAGGAATGTACTGAGCGTCTGCTTTTTCCAGTTTTTATTCTTTTCCGTATTAAAATAATCTAAAATCTCTTTGTATGTCAGCTTATGATCTGACTGCCACATAAACTCCATGATTTCATATTCTGTTTCTGATAATCCAAATATCTTTTCTGTTTTTTTCATACTATCACCCGTCCCAGACTTTTTGCTCCATTATACTTAAAATGTTCGTTTTCGTCAATAGTTTTTTTACTCTATATACCGCACTTCCGGATGTTCCTCCACATATTTTTGAATCTCTGTATCGGAGTACAAAATCGTATTTGGAATATCCAGTTTTTGTTCTTTTGCAAACCGCTGACGATTTCCGACATTTACAAAATAGCTGACCTCGTTTCCGTAAATATCTGCTGCTTTGATCTGGAGTAACTGACTGAATACACTTTCTTTTGTAAGTGAATCTTTTAAGGGTACTGGAATCGCAGCTTCATAAAGTTTTGTCTTTTTGTTATATTTCAGGTTATATTCTGTATAGGATTCCTGTGATTCAACTCCTTTCAAAGTCCGGTCTTCCCAGACACAGGATACACTTTTTAGAGGATTTTTATCGCTTACCCGGATTCCAAGAATCCATTGGTTTTTCTTATTTTTTGCAAATGTCACTCCGGATTGTTCCACAACCGGAGCCTGATGGTCTGCCGAAGCTTTTGATCTCACTTGAAAACTTGCGGCAGACAGATCCATCAGAATTTCATTATCACGTTTTTTCTTATAATTTGCATTCTTTCGATGGCGGATGTAAAGACTGTTATTTCCATCTTCCGTTTCCGGTTCATTATAATTAAAATAAATCCCCACTAACTGCCATTTACCGGCACTCATCCCTTTACGGACTTTTATTTTTCCGGACACTCTCAGATTTGCCTTATGCCTTTTTGAACCATTATCCCATGGAATCGACATTTTTAATTCCTGATATGGTTTCTTTTGCGAACGCCAGATCAGAAAAATGTGATCCACACCATATTCACACTCTTGATATGCCGTTATTTTCGGTGCTTTGATTGTAAATTTATAGCGTACCTCCTCCCCTGGTTTTGCTTTCTTTTTGCTGATTCTGATATCGGAAACCGTTGCAATTTTCGGTGTTC
>ENA-OQCX01000234-OQCX01000234.1-human-gut-metagenome-genome-assembly--contig:-NODE-234-length-29577-cov-2.646486_pt1 | contig 29577 bp, 31 predicted proteins | sample MGYA00242762_ERZ504587 | MGnify/ENA primary metagenome ERZ504587 (study PRJEB26092, sample SAMD00036337) | human gut metagenome | host: Homo sapiens | study: EMG produced TPA metagenomics assembly of...
CCCCGTCAGCGGGTTCTCCGCGTTCTCAGCGGTGGTCGGCGCCGTTGTCTGTGTATGCTCCGGCGCAGTGGTTGTCGGCGCTGTCACATCACCCGCCGGATCCGTGTCCGGCGTTTGCGTTTGATCCGGCTGTTTCGTATCCTCCGGTTTGGTGGTATCGGTTGTGACTGGCGCGGTAGTTGATTCATCAGGCTTTGAAACATCCGTGCTGGAATCCGGCACATCCGCTGTTTTCTTCTCGATTGCAAAGGAATCGATGCGGCTCGTTCCGTCCGCGCCTACGGTGTATGCGTCAAAATAGAGCGTATCGCCAACAATTTGGAAGGCGGAGAAGATCGGGTCGTTCGCATCCGCCAGCTTTTCGGCGCGCGGGAAGAGCTTGTCGGTCTCAGCCGGATCCTTCGTCACATAAGTCTTTACGCCGGAGCAGCCGCTGATGACATAGATGCTGCCCGTCGGGTCAAGCTTCGCCGTGTAGTTTCTCCCGCCGTAGGTAACGGTCTTGGTTTTCGTCTGGACAACCTCGTTATTGTTCATCACGCCGGTGCGCAGATACACATGGTCATGCCCCTGCAAAACCACATCAATGCCAAGCTCCGGCATAAGGGTGCTCAGCTCCTTGCGCAGTTGGATCACATCGTCGTCGTCAAAGTGCGAGCCGTTGGAATACGGAGCCTTGTGCAGCGCCACGATCTTCCACTGTGCGTCGCTCTGCGCCGCATCCTGTTTCAGCCATTCCATCTGATCCTTGCTCAGGCCCTGCTCTTCGGAGAGGTTATTGGTGTTAAGCACCATAAAGTGCGCATTGTTATAATCAAAAGAATAATAAACGCCGCTCGACGTATCCTGCTTCGGCACATTGGACAGAATAAAATTCTGATCGATCGCAAATTCGCTCTTTGCCTCATGGTTGCCCGCCGTAGGCATGAGCACGGTTTTCATCAGGCGGTCAGCGCCCGTGTTGAAGAGCCACTGCCATTGGTTTGCGTTGTCGCCCTTATCCACATGGTCTCCCGTGTGCATGATGAAATCCGCATCCGGATACATTTTATATGCCGTGTCGAGCACCTTCGCCCAAGAGCGGCTATACTGACGCTCGCTCTGGGATTGGCTGTCGCTCATATGGAAGAAGGTCAGTTGGTTGGAACGGTCAGCCGTTTCAATCACGCCTGCATCGCTCCACCAGCCCTTCTCCGCGTCGCCCACGCGGAAGCAGTATTTTTCCCCAGCCTTCAGGCCCGTGATCTCTACCATATGGCGCGTTACGTCAAAATAATACGGGAACAGGCCAAACACGCCGATATCGATGCCAGGGAACTGGAGCTTCGCGGTCTCTTCGCTCGCCTTTACCTTCACGCCCGCGGGCAGCTGATTGCTAAACTGCGGGTTTTCACTGTAGGGAACAATCTGGATATCCGTGTTGTAAGGCTTCACCTTCGCGCCGTCCACCGTGCATTTGGTATACCAGTTGATGTTGCGCGTTGTCGCGGCATCCGTGCCGAAGGTCATGCCGATATTTGACGGCCTGCGGTAATTTTCCGCCGTGGCCTCGACCGGCACTTTTCCAGTATAAAGGAGCGTCGCCGTGCTGTCCATCCGCTCTGCCGGGTTATCGTCGATAAAGAAATCATCCACAATATAGGCAACCTCGTGGCCCACGGATTCAATCTGGCTGTCTGTCAGGTATTCTTCAATATAATGGTCGAGAATTGCGTTGATGCTATTATAGGGGATGATGTTCAGCCGGATAGAAGCTTGAACGCGAAATCGACGATCTTTTTGTAGCTCGGGTCGCCTGCGTGACGAGCTTGAGCAACATCTGGAGCGCGTCCGCCGTGTGGGAGCCGAAGGAACCATCCGGGAATAAGGCATTGATACGGAACTCCAAGCTCGGCAAAATCTCGCCCTGCACTAGATCGTTGAGCAAAATATCGATCAGCTCATCGATGAGCCGCTGCGCCGTATCACCGTTTTCAAAGCCTTCCAACGCCTGCGCGACGAATTGATCCGGCTGATCGCCAGCCGCCACATAGTGGCCATTTCGGAAGGCTACGCCGGTTTCGTCGCCAGCCGTATAGGAGTGCATTACGCAGAGCACAAGGTCGCCCAGGGTTCCATAGGTTTTGCCTTCACCGATATGATACCGTTTGGCATAATCTGCGCTCGGCGGCGTATCCGCCACCTTGAAGTTGACCAGCTTCTCAATGGAGCCTTTCAGAATCTCCATCGTCTGCTGCGGATCCTTCAGGTATTTGTTCTCGATCTGGCCAAAGAGATCTTCCAGAAACGCCATCACATTTTTTACTGTGAAAATATCGTAGCCGAGAATGCTCACGCCGTCGCCCAGGAAGCCCTTGAGAATTCCCTCAAGATCAATGCCGTTGTTTTTCAGCAGGTTCATCAGCCCGCCTGCGGCCGATATTGTATCCAACCCGCTCGCAAGGAAACCGCTCGCCATGGTGGTGATAAAATCGATCGAATTGCCCTTGCAGTTGGAAAATGCGTAGGAATACTCCTGATAATTTGGATAGTCTCCCCATCCAGCTCATAGCGGTAGTTCCCATCCGCCGGGCGAAGAACAACCGTCTGATTTGCATTGTGCGGATCCGTATCCACCTTCTGCACCCTATCTACTGGATAGGTGTTAACCTCAAGGGAAAGCTGATTTTCTCCCTTTGTATTGTCAAACCGCGCCTCACGGAAAAAATTCGGGTAGCCCGAGAGGGAATTTGTTTGGATATCATAGATCGTTTCGCCGTTGTCGGACACCGCCTTAGCAATATCGTTTTGGTGCATGTGGCCGGTAAATACATAGTGCATGCCCGCGTCCGCCAGCGCTTCTGCCACGTTCTGATAGTTATCCAGGCAGAAATCCTGCGCAATCGTCGCCTCCAGCCACATGTGGGGCACCAGGCTGAAATGCGTTAAGCCGATGATCGTCTCGCCCTTTGCCCGGGCCTGAGCGCACTGGTCGAGCACCCACTCAAGAAAATCGTCGGAGTAATTGCCGCCCGTTTCATGCCCTCCGGAGTGGTCGGGATCCATATTATCCGGGCTGTATTTGCCGCCGTCCATCGCAATCAGGCGATAGCCGCCCTCCAGGCTGACCGCGTAAGAAAGCCCGTTGGCCTCTTTCCCCTTGGGCGGTGTATAGAGAGAGCCATCTTTTTCCGCCAGGTCATAGCCAAGATTTTGATAAATCTCCTTAAACTGCTTCGGCGAGGTGACAAGGCTCTGATCCTTCACCTCTTTGCCGGAAGTGAAAGAGGCGGCGTCATAGTTATTAATATCATGGTTGCCGTTGATGACGAGCACCTGTGCGCCCGTATCCTTTTCAAACTGCTCAAGCTTTGCCGCAATGCCCTTGTGCGCTTCTGTCTCGCTGTCTTTCGTCAGGTCGCCCGGAATGAGGACATATTTCAGCCCTTTATCCTTCACGTCCTGTGCCATCGCGGCAAGGGCTGCGTCTATGAGCCCGCCGGTCTGCGGGAACTGTTTGCCCTTGACCCGGCAAAACTCGTTGAACGTCTCCCAACCCTGCTCATCGCCATCCGCTGGCATGAGTGAGCGCGATAATAGTGCGTATCCGACATCACGCCAAACGTGACCGGCGCTGTTTCCACCGTGCGCGCGAACGCGCCGAACGGCACAGCCACCGCAATGAGCACAACCGCCAAAAGAATGGCCAGCGTACTTTTCAGATGTTTCTTCATGATTCTCCTCCTTTTTGCACGGAGCCCCAGCTTCCGTTGGAAGGGCCTTTCCCCCTTGTGAAAGCGGCGCTTCCGTTTTCCGACCGCTGCCTGCATTCTCCATCCGACAGGCAGCATTTTCATACGGGGTATAGTATACCATAAACGTTTCGTTGTTATAGTTCTTTAAGCAAAATACGTTTGTGTTTTTTATTAAATTTATACAAAATAAATGTCAAAACATCGCAAAGATTGACAGTTCATTCTGTAAATTTTGAATCCGACCAGAAGTTTAGATTGAAAAGCCCTGCCAGATATGCTAGTATGATTTTAATCTTATTGAAAAATCAGGAGGCCATATGAAATACGTCATCAATCGGGAAAATTATAAAAAATTTCCCCTCTTTGAGGTGAACAAATGCGAAGGGCGCGCCTATTTCATTCCCTATTCCAACCGTGAGACGCTCGCCGCCACCTCTTGTTTAGAGGAGCGCTACAAAAGTGACCTGGTGACTGTCCTATCCGGAGAGTGGGATTTTCACTATTACGACAAGGTATCGAAATTGCCACAGCCGCTCGACACCGACGTAGAAGCCTTCGACCGTATTCAAGTGCCATCCGATTGGCAACGCACAGGCTATGAGCCGCCATTCTATGTTAATCAGCGTTATCAATTCCCCTGCAAGCCACCGAAAATCCCGACCGGATATCCCCGTGGGCGTTTATCGCAAAATCTTCTCGCTCGAAACGCTGAGCGATCAATCTATTCTGACCTTCCTCGGCGTCATCTCTTCCCTCGACGTTTACATAAACGGCCAATATGTGGGCTACAGCGAGGGCGCGCATAACTCTGCTGAATTTGATGTGCAGCCTTTCCTGCGGGAAGGGGAAAACGAGCTGGTCGCCGTCGTCTTTAAATATTCCAACGGGACCTATCTGGAATGCCAGGATATGTTCCGTGAAAACGGCATTTTCCGCGATGTGCTGCTTTCCCGCCGCGCGGCTACCTGCCTCAACGATTATCAGATCAAAACGAAGAAAACCGGGAACACCTATTCCCTTTCCGGAAAGGTGGAGCTTGCCGGCAATCCTGCCGGGCACACTGTTCAGATTACGATCATGGCGGGCGACAGCATGGTTTCTACACAGGAGGTAACGGCACAGCAATCTACCGCCTTCTCCTTCCAGGACCTTGCCGTGCGGGAGTGGAGCGCGGAAATCCCCACGGTATATGAAACCTATATTACATTAAAAAAAGACGGCCAGCCAGTGGAAAGCCTGCGCAACTATACAGGCTTCCGCAGCATTACTATTAAAAAAGACGTTTTCACCTTAAACGGCAAGGCGATCAAGCTGAAGGGAGTCAATCACCACGATACTTCCCTGAAGGCTATGTGATGGATGCAGAGGATCTTTACGCGACGTAACGCTGATGAAAAGCCTCAATGTAAACGCCGTGCGTACCTCCCACTATCCGCCGGACCCCATGTTTTTAACCCTGTGTGATCTTTATGGGCTCTATGTGGTAGATGAGGCTGATATCGAAACGCATGGCACCTGCTGCGATCCGATCTACTGGCCAAACCGAATCAGTAATCATAAAAAGTGGCTCCAGCATTACCTCGACCGCGTCCGGCGCATGTATCTGCGCGACCGCAACCATCCCTGTATCGTGCTCTGGTCACTGGGCAACGAGGCGGGAGGCTGGAAGAATCAGGATGCCTGCTGCGAATACCTGCATCACGTCTGCCCGGAGATTCCGGTGCATTACGAAGGCGTGATCCGCACCAGACGCCTTGCATACGATGTGATCTCCGAAATGTATCCGCATATCGACCATGTGCGTGAAGTAGGCGAACGCCGTGAGAAAAAGAAGCTGGGCGAAAAGCCTTTCTTTATGTGTGAATATGCGCACGCCATGGGGGTTGGCCCTGGCGGCCTCGCGGAATATTGGGATGCCGTGCTCTCCAGCGACCGGCTGATGGGCGGCTGCATTTGGGAGTGGGCGGATCATGCCGTTTTGAACCCGGAGGGGGCAAAATATCGCTATACCTATGGCGGAGATCACGGCGAATTTATTCATGACAGCAACTTCTGTGTGGACGGATTGGTCTATCCAGACCGCACGCCGCACACCGGCGCATATGAAATGCAGGCAATTTATCGCCCTGTGCGCGCCCGCGTATCCGGCGAAGGGAAATATACCTTTACCAACCTGAATTATTTCCGCACGGCAGACTATCTGACCGTGCGCTGGGAGCTGCTGAAAAACGGAACCGTAGTAGAAAACGGGGAGCTGCATCTCTCCGCCGCGCCGCAGAGCGACGAAACGGTTCAAATTCGCCACGCAAGCCCCTCGGCGGGCAACGATTGGTTTATGAATTTGGCCTACTATAATGAACTGGGCGAAATGCTTGCTCGCGAACAGCTTTGCCTGTTGCGGGCAAACAAGCTACCGTTGGCCTTCCCCGCAGGCAGAGAGCTCCATGCGCAAGAAGAAGGCGGCTTCTTTACCATTCACTTTGATGGGGGCGAGGCGTCGTTTGATAAACAAACCGGCCGCATGAGGCGCTTTGCCTATAAAGGCAAGGATTTGCTGAACCCCGCTCCTGCCTCCGGCGAAAAGGGCTTCTTCCCAAACATCTACCGCGCGCCGATCGACAATGATATGAACATCCGCAAGAGTTGGGAAAAATCGGGCTATCACTGCTATGAAGCCGAATTACTCTCCTTGCGCACAAAGGCGGATACGCTGGTGCCCAAAGGTGCGGAGCAACCAAACGACCATGTGACGGTCGAAACAACGCTCCAATTGCGTGCAAAGGGCCGAAATCTCTTCCGCGTGGAGCTAATATATACCTTCGCCTCTAACGGTATGTTTACCCTGCGCGCAAGGCTTAGCGCCCCCTCTGATAAAAAGCTGAAGAGGGAGCTTGCGCGGTTCGGCGTGTTTTTTGAAATGCCGGAGGCCTTTCGCAGCGTCACCTATTACGGGCTGGGCGAAAAGGAGAACCTGCCTGATTTCAAGGCTCAGTCCATCATGGGCGTTTTTGAAGCCGATGTTGCTTCGATGCATGAAGATTATATCCGCCCGCAGGATAACGGGAACCATACCGGCACGCGATGGCTAAAACTGACCGACTGCGACGCGCCGGATGGATGATTTTCCGACAGGAGAAGGATTTCACCTTCAACATTCACCATTATACCCAAAAGCTCCTGCAAAAGGCCGCCCACCGCGAGGATCTGTACGACGAGCATACGACCGCCGTTACAATCGACGGATTTACGCGCGGCGCAGGCAGCAACAGCTGCGGTCCGGAGCCATGGAAAAACTTCATCATCTCCGCAAAAGAAAGCTTGGAGTTTGAGCTTTCCTTTATGCCGCTCGGATAAAGGAATTTACGTATCCACAAGCGGTGTAAACCGCGCCCCACTTCACACAAAAAAGCTCGCTGCGATAGCCCGCAGCGGGCTTTTTTAGGTTTAAACAGAGTATAAGCTCGTTTAACGCCATTTTAACATACATGCCTTATGATACAGATGCACCAAAAAGTATCCAACAAAGGAGCAACGAAAGATGAAAGAAAATGGATTGCGTTCGTCGCATGCGCCGCCCTCGTGGGCACTATGGCGCTTGCCGCAGGCTGCTCGAATGATCCGGTGGAAGGGCAAGGCGTTTCCGGGCAATCAAATGCCGCTGTGCTCAGCGGGACGCTGAACCTCAACGGCTCCACCTCCATGGCAGAGATTTCCAACGCGCTTGGCGAAAGGTTCATGGAGAAAAACCAAGGCGTGACCGTCACAGTGGGCGGCAACGGATCCGGCGAGGGACCTACCTCTGTCTCTGCCGGCACGGCGCAGATAGGCCTTCTTTCCCGTGACGTAAAAAGCAGTGAAAACCCGGATGATTTTGATATCTACACTATCGCCTTCGATGGTATCGCTATGGCTGTCAACCCCAAAAACACAGTAACTGGGCTGACACAGGAGCAAATCGGCAAAATCTATACCGGTGAGATCACCAACTGGAAGGATGTTGGCGGGGCGGATGCCAAAATTGTAGTCGTTGGCCGCGAAGAGGGCTCCGGCACCCGTGGCGCGTTTGAGGAAATCATTCAAGTAAAAGGTGAAGCAGTGGAAGGCAAATGCCAATATGCCAATGTTTATAACTCTACCGGAGCTGCCAAGCAGGCTGTCGCAGGCAATGAAAACGCCATTGCATACATTAGCCTGAGCGCAGTGACGATACGGTCAAAGCACTTCAGGTGGAAGGCGTCAGCCCAGTGAATCTACCGTTAAGGACGGCACCTACAAGGTTCAACGCCCCTTCCTCATGATTACGAAGAAGGGCACCACCAATGCACTTGCGAAAGCTTTCCTCGAATTTGCCAACAGCCAGGAAGGCCAGAAGATCATTGAGGAGAACGGCGCTGTGCCAAACAACAGCTAAACGCGCCTTCGGTATTTTATTTGCCCGCCCTTTTTATAAAATCCCCTTGATAACCAAGTCATGCCAGCACAAACCGAAACGCCGGCACAAAGCCGCTGCCACATTTCTGCGGGGCGTTTCGGGATGTGCGGGCAGAACTCGCTTTTTCCACCCAAATATGCTAGAGTATTTAAAAAGCGGGTGTTTATGAAAAAGGGGGAATTCCTATGAAACCGCGTATCAAACGTGCCATGCTGCCTAGAAAAGGGGCATATTCTGTCTATGTCAACGAAAAGTGCTTGCCATATGAGTCGCTTCATCATTTTACCGTTCAGGAGCAATTTCAATGCGCGCTTTGGAATCCATCGCAATATGTCGCCCTGCTGACGCTGCAACAGGATCAACTCGGGGAGTTAGCACGCTTGGCCACCGGAAGCGTCTTCCGGCCGATCACGACGGCAGGCTCTACTGCCTGACCAAAGAAGGGCTTGTTCCGGAATTACTCCCATTTTATCAATGCGCCTCTCCGCAGCAGTATCAGTGGGCCAAGGAGGAAAGCGCTCCTGCTGACGAAATTGCGGACGGAAACCGATCGATGCTGTCAGAAGGAGCAAAAGCCGCGCGCTGATACGGAGGATTCCCGACTTTCTGCCGCGTGAATTCGAGCGTTGGATTTATTATGATGTTGATATGCGGTTCAGTCTCCCCTTCGTCATTCGCGTTCCCCGCAACAGCATGGTCAATCGCTTCCATTGCTTATTTTCCTACATGGAGCAGGTGGCGGCGGCCGAAGCTGTGTGAAACCGGTGACCGCTTCTTTTCCATGCAGTGGGCGCTTGCCGCGCGGGGAAGCGGGGGGAGTGCATTCTCCTGATCCCATCGCTGCCGACGCCTTATCAGTGGCATACGAAAAATTATGACGATAACGGTGTTCACGGCTTTCCCGGCATCTGGGACAGGCTGTGGGCGCTTCTGCTTGAACGATATCCAATCGAGCAGAAACAGGTCTATCTCACTGGCATTTCAGCGGGTGGGCAGGGCTGCTGGAATCAGCTGTATCTACACCCGGATCGTTATGCGGCTGCCATTCCGCTGATGGCGGGTGATTTTTACCCGGATGACGAAGCCTTTGCACGAATTACTAAAACGCCTATTTGGACGGGACACAGCACAAACGACCACATCGTTCCCGTCTCCTCCACCGACGGCATGGTGGAGAGCGTGCGCAATGCCGGCGGGCAAATGTTGCGCTATACCCGATGGAAGCGTTTTGGGCATGCAATGTTTTGCCCTTTTTATTTACATGAGCCATGGGTGGAATGGATGTTTTCGCAGAAAAAGACGGATTAGTCTCTGATTCCATTCGTTTCTCCCGGCATTACAATTGAGGTGAACGAATGGATTGCCAGAATTTGAATAGCCTGCGCCACAGCGAGACAAGGCGCAGGCAAGCCCTTTTTCTGCGTATAGCGGCGCTCTGCCTTGGCAGCGCTGCTACAGGCGTGCTATTTCTTCCCGTTTTTCATGGTGTTTTTAATAATTTATCCTACTCACTCAATGGCTATCAGCTGCTGACCGCCTCGCTGCGTGTTAACGATTCCGTTATCCCCCTGCCCCCTTTCGCTGCGGCTAGCCCTCGCGGGCGTGCTTGCCGGCTGCATCGGTGGCGGGGTGTTGCTCGTGCTGAAAAAAGCCTCGGCAGCAGGCGGCGCCTATGCGGCGGGGGCGCTCTGCGCCGTCATGCTGCTCTCCGGCAGCGCCTCCTTACAGGAGCGCGTAGCAGCTGTGGGTGTGGATAATATTCATTTATCCATGCAATCGGGCTTTTTTTTTGGCGTGGCCCTCCCCTGTTTGCCGCGGCGCTGAGCCTGCTCTCCGCCGGTGTGCAGAGCTTTGCAAAATCTGTTTTTTTGGCGGCGGCCTGCGTCTCGATCGGCGCGGTTGCTTTCATCTGCATCTATATGGTGCTACAGGGCGCCCCGGCCATTTACCAAATCGGCTTAAAGGATTTTCTTTTCTCTACCGATTGGAGCCCCACGCAGAGCAGCCTTCCTATGGGATTGCCTATATGGTGCTCACCTCCGTTTTCGGCACAGTGGGAGCCGTCCTGCTTGGGGTTCCGGTCGGCCTGCTAACCGCAGTATTCCTCGCGGAGCTTGCACCCCGCTGGCTGCGTGGTATTGTCCGCCCAGCGGTAGAACTGCTCGCAGGCATTCCCTCCGTCATCTTCGGTTTTTTCGGCATGCGGGTGATCGTGCCCGGCCTGCGGGCGCTGTTTCCCGGTCGGACCAATGGGGATAGCCTGCTGGCCGTTATCCTGATTCTTGCCATGATGATTTTGCCCACAATCATCAACGTGGCGCAGAATGCATTGGAGGCAGTCCCTCCCTCATACAAAGAGGCGTCCCTCGCGTTGGGCAACACACAGATCGGCACGATCTTCAAGGTGCAGATCCCCGCCGCCAAATCCGGCATCCTGGCGGGCGTGATCCTCGGCGTGGGCCGGGCCATCGGCGAAACGATGGCAATCATCATGGTGGCAGGTAACACGGTATCCTTTCCACATCTATTCGGCGCGGTGCGGCCGCTGACCTCAGGCATCGCCTTTGAGATGGGCTATGCGACCGGCCTGCACAAACAAGCCTGTTTGGCATTGGCTCGTACTGTTTTTTTCCTGATGATCATCAATGTGGTGTTTACCTGGGTTTCCAAGAAAGGAGTGGGTGAAGGTGAAACATAAAAATGTGTCAAATCCTGCTGCTCTCGCTCCCCCCCATTCTCTTGCGCGCCGGCGATTCCGTGTGAAAGATGCCGCCCTGCGCACGCTTGATTTATCTTTGCGCCTTTTGCACGGTTGCGGTTCTCGCCGCAATTCTCGGCCACATCCTATGGAACGGCCTGCCTCATATTTCCTGGGAGTTCCTTTCAAGCACCTATTCCGCCAGCCGGACGGGCAGCAAAGGTATCCTCCCCATGATCATCAACACGATTTATGTTGTGGCCATAACGCTGCTCATTGCCGTCCCGATTGGCGTATGTTGCGCGGTATATCTGACGCGGTATGCCAAAAAGGGCCGGCTTGTGAAAGCAATCCGTTTTGCAACCGAGGTACTCTCCGGCATCCCATCCATCATTTTCGGCTTGTTTGGTTACGCAGTTTTTGCATCAGCTTTCAGTTGCAATACAGCATCCTGGCGGGATGCCTGACCATGGCCATCTGCATCCTCCCCACGATTGTGCGCACCACAGAGGAAGCGCTCATTGCAGTTCCGCAGGGTTATTTGGAAGGTGCGATGGCGCTGGGCGCGTCAAAGCTGCGCGTCATTTTTTCCATCTTGCTGCCCTGCGCCATGCCCGGCATTGCCACTGCCATCGTGCTCGCCATGGGGCGGATCGTTGGCGAAACAGCCGCGCTTCTTTTCACGGTGGGCGTATCAGGATTTCGCCTGCCAGAGGAACTCTTCGGTCATATCATGGGCCAAGGCTGCACGCTCTCCCTCTTCCTTTACACCTCGGCGATGGAGGCGCGCGATCCGATTTCCGTCCCCTATGCCACAGCAGCGGTGCTGCTGATCCTGGTTTTCCTCCTCAACCGGCTCGCGGGCATCTTTGCGCGGGCGCTGCGTAAGAAGCAGGGCTAAAAAGCCCGCAACCGATTCTGAAAGGAGCAGAAACACAATGAGCAACCCAAAAATCGCTCTGCGCGACCTTCACTTATATTACGGAGATTTTCATGCGCTCAAGGGCCTTTCGATGGAAATCCCGGAAAAGGAAATCACAGCTTTCATCGGCCCTTCCGGATGCGGAAAATCCAACCTGTCTGAAGACGCTTAATCGTATGAACGACCTTGTTGAAGGCTGCAAAATTACCGGCGGCGTTTTCATTGACGGAGAGGATATCTATGCCCCGCAGACAGACGTGACGCTCCTGCGCCGGCGGGCGGGTATGGTTTTTCAAAAGCCAAATCCCTTCCCTATGTCCGTCTATGATAATATTGCATACGGTCCGCGCGTGCACGGCGTCAAAAAAAAGCACGAGCTCGACGAGATTGTGGAGCGCTCCCTGCGGGAGGCTGCACTCTGGGACGAGGTGAAAGACCGGCTCAAAAAATCTGCGCTCGGCCTCTCCGGTGGCCAACATCAACGCCTTTGCATTGCCCGCGCGCTGGCAGTAGAGCCGGATATCTTGCTCATGGATGAGCCAACCAGCGCCCTTGACCCCATCTCCACCACCAAGATCGAAGATCTGATGGCGGAGCTAAAGAAGAAATACACCGTCGTTATCGTCACGCACAACATGCAGCAGGCCGCTCGCATCAGCGACCGTACCGCCTTTTTTCTGTTGGGGGAAATCGTGGAATACGACGCAACGCCGGCAATGTTCAGCATGCCGCAGGATAAGCGCACGGAGGATTATATCACCGGGCGGTTTGGCTAACATTCAGAAAGGAGCTAAAATTATGCCTAGGAACCTGTTTGAACATGAAATGAGCGATCTTAAAGGCAGCCTTGTTGATCTGGGGCATCTCATTGATACGATTATCGCTGACACACTCCAGATGCTGCGCCAGCCAAATCCGGAAACCGCCGCCGCAGTCGCACGGCGGGAAGAAACCGTGAACACCATGGAGCGCCGGATTGAAGACAGCTGCGTTAACATCATTGCTCTGCAACAGCCATTGGCACGCGACCTGCGCACAATCACGGCCGCATTGAAGATTGTGACCGATATGGAGCGCATCTCCGATCAATGCTGCGATACCTGCGAGATCCTGCGCGCGCTTGCTCCCCTAAGCGAAGGCGCGCGGCCGCCTGTGCACCTGGGGGAAATGCTGGAACGCGCACGAAGCATGTTTGACGATGCCCTCTCCGCCTTTGTATCGCACGATATCGCGCTCTCCTATGAAGTGTGCGACCGCGACGATGAAGTGGATGCACTCTTTTCCCGCACAATTCTCGAAATCTGCGCCGCTATTGAGGGGCAGCCCGTGGTGGTACCGCGTGGAGCGGATTATATGTTTATTGCTAAATATATCGAACGGATTGCCGACCACGCTACCAATATTGCAGAATGGACGATCTTCATTGAAACAGGCGAGCACCCGGATCTCAACCAGGGTGCAACTCCCACAGAAAAATAAATCCGCAAAAAACGCATTGCATTGCCCTCGGTTTATGATAAAATAGCTTCAAACAGGTTGTAAAGTTTCAAGCTGTGCAGCTTTGAAACTTGGAAGCATTGAAAGCCGTGCGTGTTTGACAAAATATGGTTGATCATTATCTATGAATCAGAAAACGAGGTGGCAGTGTGAAGCCCTATCGCTTATGGTACCAATCCCCTGCCCTTGCGGATCGAATGAGCGAAGCGGAAGCCTGGGAAAAATGGTCTCTCCCACTCGGAAACGGCTATTTCGGCGCAAATGTATTTGGACGCACCGACACGGAGCGCATCCAACTAACGGAAAAATCGCTATCCAATCCTTATGGCATCGGTGGCTCAACAACTTTTCCGAAACGTATCTGGACTTTGGGCATACAACGGTAGAAAACTATGAGCGAGGCCTGCTTCTCAACGAGGCCTTTGCCTATGTAAAATACGATTGCGCGGGCGTTCACTACGAGCGCACATATTTTACCAGCTATCCAGATCGGGTCATGGTAGTCTACTTGACCGCCTCCAAGCCCGCCGCCCTTTCCTTTACCCTGCGCCCCACAATTCCCTTTGTGCGGATTATAGCCTGAAAGAAGGCGATCAGGCGGGCAAAAGTGGATCAATCACAGCGCATGGGGATACGCTCCTTCTCTCCGGGAGGATGCATTATTACAATATTCTGTTTGAAGGGCAATTTCGAGTGCTTCCGCAGGGGGGAGCCCTCTCCGTTCAGACGGATGCGAACGGAGAGCAGGCATTACTCCGGGTTGAGGGCGCCGATTCTGCCTCCTCCTGATCGCGCTCGGCACCAATTATCAGATGGAAAGCCGTGTCTTTCTAGAGGAAGACCGGGCGAAAAAGCTCGCGCCTTATCCGCACCCACATGAGCAGATCACAGCGATTTTGAAAGCCGCCTGCGAAAAGCCGTATGATGCGCTATACAGGCGCCACCTTACGGATTATACGCAATATTTTAACCGTGCGGCAGTGGATTTCGGAGGTGAATCGCAGCTTCCTACGGATCTTCTTTTACAGCGTTATCGGCGCTATGCCAAGGAACAACGGCTTCGCAGCCGCCTGCACCTGCCCCCCAAACAGGATGTGCAGGCGCGTTATTTAGAGGAGCTCTATTTTCAATATGGCCGCTATCTCCTGATCGCCTCTTCCCGCGCGGGAACACCTCCCGCCAATTTGCAAGGCACGTGGAATTGCCACGACAATCCACCGTGGAGCTGTGGCTACTGGCATAATATCAACGTGCAAATGAATTACTGGCCCGCATTTTCCACCAATTTAGCTGAGATGTTCACTGCCTATGCAGAGTATAACCGCGCTTATCTCCCCTTGGCGGAGCGCAAGGCAGATGAATACATTGGATTCTACACCCAAGCCGCCTGGAGGCGCCCGGTCAAAACGGTTGGACGATCGGCACGGGCGCATGGCTTTATACAATTGAGGGCGCAAGCAAGCATTCCGGCCCGGGCACAGGCGCCTTTACCTCCATGCTCCTCTGGGACGCTTATGCGTTCACGATGGACCGCCGTGTGTTGGAGCAGGTCTATCCCATTTTATATGGCATGGCAAGCTTTCTTTCCAAAACACTAGAAGAGCAAAACGGCCATCTGCTTGTGGCTGCCTCCGCCTCGCCGGAGCAGCGAAAAAATAACGATTATTATCGAACCGTTGGCTGCGCCTTCGATCAACAAATGGTTTGGGGAAAACCATAAAAACACCATTGCGGCAGCATGCGAGCTGGGGCTGACCCCCCCTTTGATTCAAACCCTCCGCGAGCAGCTTCCAAGGCTTGACCCCGTCCAAATCGGTTCCTCCGGCCAGGTGAAAGAATTCCGTGAAGAACGAAAATACGGCGAGATTGGTGAATCACATCACCGCCACATCTCGCATTTGGTCGGCCTATATCCCGGCTCTTGCATCACAAGAGAAACGCCGGAGTGGATAGCGGCTGCAAAGGTCACGCTCAACCGCCGCGGCGATAAATCCACCGGATGGGCGATGGCACACCGCATTAACCTCTGGGCCCGCACAGGGGAGGGCAACCGTGCACATAAACTATACGGCGATCTATTGCGCTTCGGCACGCTGCCGAATCTGTGGGATACACATCCCCCCTTCCAAATCGACGGCAACTTCGGCGGCACGGCAGGTGTGGCCGAAATGCTCCTGCAAAGCCATGCAGGCGTCATTGATCTTCTGCCTGCTCTGCCAGAGGCATGGCCGGACGGCTCGTTTCAAGGGCTTGTGGCGAGGGGAAATTTTGTTGTGGATGCGCAATGGGCGCAGGGCAAGTTGATGCATGCCCAAGTGCTCTCCCGTGCGGGCGGCTTTTGCCAAATCCGTATTCCGGGGCAGAAGGCTTCCGAATTCAATCTACAGCAAGGCGATCGCCTTGTATATTCCGTAAAAAGCGGCTGGGCAATAGCCCCTCGCTCCACTGCTCAGGCTTGACACAAATCCCCTGACGCATTCAAATTGCATCCCAGCTTTTTAGTCACCCCAACTTGAAAGAGGGTATCTTTATGCCATTGGTTTATATCGTAGATGATGAAGTTAATATCCGCCAGCTTGCCGCCTTTGGGCTTCAGGATGCGGGCTTTGAAACACAGGAATTTGCTTCCGGCAGCGAAGTGCTATATGCCATGCAGCAACGAATGCCGGATGCGCTGGTGCTTGATTGGATGATGCCACCGCCGGACGGATTGAGCGTTTGCCATAGCATTCGGGAGAATCCGGCGCAGCGGCATCTGCCATCCTGCTGCTTACCGCCCGCAGCGACGAGGGCGACCGCGTATTCGGCCTGGAATTCGGTGCGGACGACTATCTAACAAAACCCTTCAGCGTAAAAGAGCTTGCCGCGCGCGTCAAGGCGCTCCTACGGCGCGTGGAATACCTGCGCGGTCCGGAAGAAAGCATGACGCGGGGCGTTTTCACCATTGATCTTGCCCGCCATCAGCTCACCAAAAGTGGAACGCCAGTCGCCCTTTCTGCGGGAATTTGATCTGCTCTATGAGCTGATGAAAAAACCCGGCCGCGTGCTCACGCGTGAAATGCTGCTGGAGCGCGTTTGGAAAACAGAATTTTTCGGCGATACCCGCACAGTAGACGTCCACATCCGCTACCTGCGCCAAAAAATTGAGGATGAACCGGATCATCCTCAATATATCCTAACCGTGCGCGGTGTGGGCTATTGTTTCGCAGAGGATAATCGCTGACCGCTTCTTGGAGGAACGCCATGAAAAAGCATCTGATCCGCCTATTTACCGTGTCTGCCGTGGTCAGCCTGATCGCGGCTTTTCTGCTTTCTATGCCCCTTGTTCAGCGGTATAACCTACACCAAACGCAAACACAGCTGAAAAGCATCCTGCTGATCCTCAGCGCGCAGGGCGAATCCCTGCTGGAAAACCCCGATGACTTTTCAGATCGCTGCGCCGGTGCTCTCTCCGGCAGCGGACTGGACATCCGCATTACGATCCTCGGCCGGATGGCCGTGTAGTTGCGGACAGCGGGCCGATTCGACACTCGGCCAAATCCATTCAGACCGCCCCGAGGTGCAGAAGGCGCGTTCTGAGGGGTGGGGATTTCACACGCGCAAAAGCGAATCCACCTCCATTCTCTATTCCTATGCGGCTTATGCCTCCAACGGCATCGTTTACCGGGCGGCCATGCCGCTGACGAGCGTTTGGCACTCTGCACTGCTGCTGGGTTTGTATGCCTGCATTGGCCTTGTGGCGGGGATTGTCATTGCATTCCTCCTCTCCCGCATCTGGGCGGCGCGTTCTGTCAAGCTGTATCTGATTTAACCACCATTGCAAACCGGATCGCCGCAGGGGATCTTTCCCAGCGTGCACAGCCAAAAGGCGAGTTAAGCGAATTGAGCACTGCGCTCAACTCCGTTACACAGGAGCTAAGCGACACGAGCGACGAATTGCGTTTAAGCAACGAACGGCTGCGTGCCATTTTGCAGGGCCTGGATGAAGGCGTTGTTTCCATTGAAATAATCAGCTCATTTTGCTGACCAGCCGGGCGGGAAATCTGCTCGGCCCCGCCCCGGAAGGTGCAACTTCCCTTTCCCGAATGCGGCACAAATTACCGTTATCTCCAGCAGGCAATGGATGAAGCGATTGAAACAGGCCACGATCTCTCCAAAGAGATTACGTTCTCTGCCCCTGCCCCTTGCGTGCTCCAACTCTATGCCGCCAAGCTTAGTTATGCGCCGAAAAGCGCGCTCGCTGTGGTGCGGGATGTGACCAAGCTCCATCAGTTGGAAGAGATGCGCCGGGAATTCGTCGCCAATGTCACGCACGAGCTGAAGACGCCGTTAACCTCCATCCGTGGTTATGTAGAGCTTCTTCAGGATGAAAAGAGGGATGCGCAGACGCGGGCGAAATTCTATGAAATTATCGGCATTGAGGCGGATCGCTTGCAGCGTCTAATCGATGATCTTTTAGAGCTTTCCCGAATCGAAAACAATTTGCAAAAAGCGCCGGAAACCCAATGTACAGATGTATCAGAGATCGCACAGGAGCGCTCGAGCACCTTTCCCCCATGGCGCAGGAGCGGCAAATCGCCTTTTCCTCTGAGCTCACGCCAGAGCTCACCATTCGAGCAGACCCAGATCGGATCGTTCAGCTCTTTACAAACCTCATCCAAAATGCCGTCAAATATAATCGCCCGGGCGGAAGCGTTACCGTCTCCACGCAGGCTGCGCGCGGCATGGCGGTCATTAAGGTGGAGGATACAGCCTCGGCATCCCACAGGAAAGCCTGCCGCGTATCTTCGAGCGGTTCTATCGCGTGGATAAGGGCCGTTCCAGGGAATTGGGCGGCACCGGACTCGGCCTCTCGATTGTCAAGCATATCGTGCAGCTCTACGGCGGCGACATCAGCGTGGATAGCGTGGTGGAGAAGGGCACGGTGTTCCAGGTACGGTTTCCGTTGGCGCATGAACTGTAATTGGCTCCATAAAAGAACCCGGCAGGCGCAGAATGCAACGATGCATCCGGCCTGCCGGGTTTTCTGTAACACAAAGCTTTTTATAAGATAGCGATTCAATGCATCGTCAGCATGACGACCAACGCGGCATAAACCGTGAGTAAGCCAATCGATATATTCTTCCAGATGCGCCACTTGCCGCCCTGTTTAATTTCATAAATCGCTTCAAATCCGCACGCTAATCCGCCAATGAGAAGTGCGGATAGAATCAGAATATTTTGGGCTACTGACCGAAAACTCATACGCGCCTCCAAAAAATTATTTAATTCTCCAATTATGTTCTTCTGTCAATTGATCGTATGCCCGGTAAAAGCCTGTTATCATCAAGACCAAAAAAGGATTCACAATAATCCCTTCCTTCATTATAGATAATCCATTTTATTTGTCAATATTTGTTGATTATTTTTAGATCTGTCATTAAGGTTATTGCCTATACCGATACAAAAATTCATCCAAAATCTTATAACGTGCTGGTAGGATGGCGTAAAAATATCGTTCCGTTCATTGGGCGCTTGCGCTTTTCCCCAATTTGTTATAATATTAAATTCGTTAAACCAACAAAAACACAAGCGCTTGAAAGGGGATTCCTTATGTTGTATCAGCGGGCAACCGAATCGGAGCTAGAATCCCTCTGGAATCGAAACATTGCAGAGAACGGGAACGATAAACGCTGGATTGATTGGAAAAAAGAGTTTATCGAAAATAACCGGTCAGGAAAAGCGGCAACTTTTCTAATCCTGCATAATGATGTTGCAATCGGGGAGGGCACATTACTATTATCACCTGCGTGCAGTGCAATTGCAGGCAGAAAAGTATTATGTGATGGGGAAAAAATTGCAAACATCAATGCTTTGCGAATTCAAAAGAGATATGAAGACAAGGCCATATTTCTAAATTAATGCAGGAAATGGAGCAGTTTGCAATACGGAATCATCTATCAAGCTGACAATAGGCGTTGAGGCAAAGGAAACCCGAACGCTTGCCATCTACTTACACTTAGGATTTACAAAGTTTTTATTTGCAGAGATGGAGGATGGCGAATTGGTTTTATATTTCAGTAAGCAAATCTCTCCTATTAACTCTAGAAAATAGAGCACAGCAAATGATAAATGCCTAATCATAAAAAACAGCCGTTCGGATAAAAACCGAACGGCATAAATGTGTTATAATAAAATTTTTGCGCCCTGAAAACTGAACAAAGGAGAAGAGAGGCAACCGAAAAAACCATCGCGTGTTAAACACACATTTACCCTTCAACCATTCGCATGGTCAAGCCCTCGACCTATTAGTACTGCCAAGCTCAATGTCTCACAACACTTACACATGCAGCCTATCAACCTCATAGTCCTTGAGGGGTCTTACCAGCTTACGCTGTGGGATATCTTATCTTGGAGGTGGCTTCACGCTTAGATGCTTTCAGCGTTTATCCTTTCCGCACTTAGCTGCCCAGCTGTGCCACTGGCGTGACAACTGGTGCACCAGCGGTGCGTCCATCCCGGTCCTCTCGTACTAGGGACAGCGCTCCTCAAATATCCTGCGCCCACGACAGATAGGGACCGAACTGTCTCACGACGTTCTGAACCCAGCTCGCGTACCACTTTAATCGGCGAACAGCCGAACCCTTGGGACCGAATTCAGCCCCAGGATGTGATGAGCCGACATCGAGGTGCCAAACCTCCCGTCGATGTGGACTCTTGGGGGAGATCAGCCTGTTATCCCCAGGGTAGCTTTTATCCGTTGAGCGACGGCATTTCCACTCACATACCGCCGGATCACTAACTCCAACTTTCGTTACTGCTCGGCCCGTCAGCCTCGCAGTTAGGCTCGCTTTTGCGTTTGCACTCAGAGGCACGGTTTCCGTCCGTGCTGAGCGAACCTTTGAGCGCCTCCGTTACCTTTTTGGAGGCGACCGCCCCAGTCAAACTGCCCACCTGACAATGTCCCCCGGCCGGATTCACGGCCGCAGGTTAGAATTCCAGTACTCTAAGAGCGGTATCCCAAGGGTGACTCCCCGACAGCTGACGCCATCGGTTCCCAGTCTCCCGCCTATCCTGTACATAGAATACCGAAACCCAATATCAGGCTACAGTAAAGCTCCATGGGGTCTTTCCGTCTTGCCGCGGGTAACCGGCATCTTCACCGGTACTACAATTTCGCCGGGTGGGTAGTTGAGACAGTGCCCAGATCGTTACACCATTCGTGCGGGTCGGAACTTACCCGACAAGGAATTTCGCTACCTTAGGACCGTTATAGTTACGGCCGCCGTTTACTGGGGCTTCAATTCAGAGCTTGCACCCTTCCTCTTAACCTTCCAGCACCGGGCAGGTGTCACCCCCTATACTTCATCTTTCGATTTAGCAGAGAGCTGTGTTTTTGATAAACAGTCGCCTGGGCCTATTCACTGCGGCTCCTTTTCAGGAGCACCCCTTATTCCGAAGTTACGGGGTCAATTTGCCGAGTTCCTTAACTACCCTTCTCCCGTTGGCCTTAGAATCCTCTTCCTGACTACCTGTGTCGGTTTGCGGTACGGGCGCCTCTCTCTATCCGCAAAGCTTTTCTCGCCTTCCTCCAGAAATGCTTCCCTACTCTAATTTCGGTCCCTTTCGCCCGGGGCTACCAACGCCCGGGTCATTCCCTTTGAAAGTGTCCCTTTGCTTAAATTAAGAGGCGGCTACGGAATCTCCACCGTATGTGCATCGACTACGCCTTTCGGCCTCGCCTTAGCTCCCGGCTAACTAGAAGCGGACGAACCTTCCTTCTAAATCCTTAGTCTTTCGGCCTTTATGATTCTCACATAAATCTCGCTACTCATTCCGGCATTCTCTCTTCTGTACAGTCCACCACCGCTTCCGCTATGACTTCACCCCGTACAGAACGCTCTCCTACCATGCAGCCAATGCTGCATCCCAAGCTTCGGTGTATCGTTTAGCCCCGTTAAATTTTCGGCGCAGAACCACTCGACCAGTGAGCTATTACGCACTCTTTGAATGTATGGCTGCTTCTGAGCCAACATCCTGGTTGTCTGGGCAGTTCCACATCCTTTTCCACTTAACGATACTTTGGGACCTTAGCTGTGGGTCTGGGCTGTTTCCCTTTCGACAATGAAACTTATCTCACACTGTCTGACTCCCGACTATCATTATCCGGCATTCTTAGTTTGATAGGGTTCAGTAACCTCTCGGCCCCTAGCCATTCAGTGCTTTACCTCCGGTAATGTTCAGTCGAGGCTAGCCCTAAAGCTATTTCGGAGAGAACCAGCTATCTCCGGGTTCGATTGGAATTTCTCCGCTAGCCACACCTCATCCCCTACCATTTCAACGGGAGTGGGTTCGGCCCTCCATGAAGTTTTACCTTCACTTCAGCCTGGACATGGCTAGGTCACCCGGTTTCGGGTCGAATACAACGAACTTCTCGCCCTTTTCAGACTTGCTTTCGCTTCGGCTCCACACCTAAAGTGCTTAACCTTGCTCGTTACATTCACTCGCCGGACCATTCTACAAAAGGTACCACATCACACCTTGACGTGCTCTGTGTGCTTGTAAGCACAAGGTTTCAGGTTCTTTTCACTCCCTCCCGGGGTTCTTTTCACCTTTCCTTCACAGTACTCTTCACTATCGGTCACCAGGGAGTATTTAGGCTTGGAGGGTGGTCCCCCCATATTCCCACCGGGTTTCACGTGTCCAGTGGTACTCTGGATACAGCCTGCTGTTTTTCCCTTTCGCATACGAGACTATCACTCTCTGTGGTGGGCCGTCCCATGCCCTTCTGCTAGGTCCAACATACATTTTGCTGTCCTTACCCCGGCCATATTTCTACAGCCGGTTTGGCCTCTTCCGCGTTCGCTCGCCACTACTTGCGGAATCTCGGTTGATTTCTTTTCCTCGCCCTACTTAGATGTTTCAGTTCAGGCGGTTCCCCACGCACACCTATGGATTCAGTGTACGCTGACTGAGCTTCACTCAGCCGGGTTTCCCCATTCGGACATCCACGGATCGATGCCTGCTTTCGGCTCCCCGTGGCTTTTCGCAGATTGCTGCGTCCTTCGTCGGCTCCTGGTGCCAAGGCATTCCCCTTGCGCTCTTTGTAGCTTGACCATTATCACGCTTTAGCTTTCGCCTTTGCGTGCGATTCTCTTGGTTCTTTGGGTTGTTTCTCGACGATAATCTTTTTGTAGTCCATATGATCTCTCACATGGTTACCCTTTAATTACCATTTTGCCTTCTCTATCTTTGTTCAGTTTTCAAGGTGCAATTCCGGCTCTACTCCGAGTCACACTCTGCCTTATGGCTTATGTGTTTCTCGCCGTTTCGCCCTCGCTGCTTTCGCAGCTTGGTGGGCTCAAGTGGACTCGAACCACCGACCTCACGCTTATCAGGCGTGCGCTCTAACCACCTGAGCTATGAGCATGTTTGCCAGAACGTTCGGCCGTCGGCCTTTGTCCGGCCCTTGGTGGAGATGAACGGGTTCGAACCGATGACCCCCTGCTTGCAAAGCAGGTGCTCTCCCAGCTGAGCTACACCCCCGTATTTCAGAAGCTTGCTCACCCTTCTCCAACCAAAAAGAAGAGCTATGCTCCCCTTGTTTGAAGTCCCTCCCGGGCCTTCAAAATTAAACAACGATCCATTCAAGTTTCCTCTGAGCCTGACCTTGGATGTTAGTAGAGAATGTTTCATCTCTTCTGGTCTCCATAGAAAGGAGGTGATCCAGCCGCACCTTCCGATACGGCTACCTTGTTACGACTTCACCCCAGTCGCTTATCCCACCTTCGGCAGCGTCCCCCTTGCGGTTAGACTACTGACTTCGGGTGTTACAAACTCCATGGTGTGACGGGCGGTGTGTACAAGGCCCGGAACGTATTCACCGCGGCATGCTGATCCGCGATTACTAGCAATTCCAACTTCACGCAGGCGGGTTGCAGCCTGCGATCCGAACTGGGACCGTTTTTAGGGTTTTGCTCTACCTCGCGGTTTTGCCTCCCGTTGTTAACGGCCATTGTATTACGTGTGTAGCCCAGGTCATAAGGGGCATGATGATTTGACGTCGTCCCCACCTTCCTCCACCTTGTCGGTAGCGGTCCCATTAGAGTGCTCTTGCGTAGCAACTAATGGCAGGGGTTGCGCTCGTTGCGGGACTTAACCCAACATCTCACGACACGAGCTGACGACAACCATGCACCACCTGTCTCAACGTTCCCCGAAAGGCACTCCCTAATCTCTTAAGGATTCGTTGGATGTCAAGACCTGGTAAGGTTCTTCGCGTTGCGTCGAATTAAACCACATAATCCACTGCTTGTGCGGGCCCCCGTCAATTCCTTTGAGTTTCAACCTTGCGGCCGTACTCCCCAGGTGGATTGCTTATTGCGTTAACTCCGGCACGGAAGGGGTCAGACCCCCCACACCTAGCAATCATCGTTTACAGTGTGGACTACCAGGGTATCTAATCCTGTTTGCTCCCCACACTTTCGAGCCTCAGCGTCAGTTAAAGCCCAGCAGGCCGCCTTCGCCACTGGTGTTCCTCCGAATATCTACGCATTTCACCGCTACACTCGGAATTCCGCCTGCCTCTACTTCACTCAAGGGAAACAGTTCAATGGCAGTCGATGAGTTAAGCCCATCGTTTTCACCACTGACTTGCTTCTCCGCCTGCGCTCCCTTTACACCCAGTAATTCCGGACAACGCTTGCCCCCTACGTATTACCGCGGCTGCTGGCACGTAGTTAGCCGGGGCTTTCTCCTAAGCTACCGTCATTTGTTCGTCACTTAGAACAGAGGTTTACAATCCGAAAACCGTCTTCCCTCACGCGGCGTTGCTGCATCAGGCTTTCGCCCATTGTGCAATATCCCCCACTGCTGCCTCCCGTAGGAGTCTGGGCCGTGTCTCAGTCCCAATGTGGCCGTTCAACCTCTCAGTCCGGCTACCGATCGTCGACTTGGTGGGCCGTTACCCCGCCAACTATCTAATCGGACGCGAGTCCATCCTTCAGCGGATTGCTCCTTTGATATCTCCACCATGCGATGGAAATATGTCATGCGGTATTAGCGTCCGTTTCCAGACGTTATCCCCCTCTGAAGGGCAGGTTACTCACGCGTTACTCACCCGTCCGCCACTGACTTGGAGAAGCAAGCTCCTCCTCGTCCGTTCGACTTGCATGTGTTAGGCACGCCGCCAGCGTTCGTCCTGAGCCAGGATCAAACTCTCTAAAATATGATATCAAACCAGCCTTTCGGCTGTTTTAACCTATCTTAGAGCTTAATCGCTCATTCGATGCTAGCGCATCTTTTGTACTCCTTCGTTACCGAAGAGTACCCACAAGTTTTTATCAAAACTTATCAAAAAAATCTCAGGGTTCCTTGTTTGTTTCGTTGTTTAATTTTCAAGGTCCGTTGCCTCTTAAAGAAAGGGCGTTTTGTATCTTACCACATCATCGCCGCTTTGTCAACACCTTTTTTTCTGCCTGTCCGGGTTTTTCCCCCGCACCGCTTCTTCCTGTTGACATTCCTTTTCAAGGCCGCGCTCTTCCTGCGCTCTTTGCACTCCCTTTCGGTTCCCCTCTCGAAGATGCTTGATCATTCTATCAAACCACTCCCCTTTTGTCAATATCTTTTTCCTCCTTTTTCTCCCTCTCTTTACACCCCTCCGCGCGTTGCATCTTAAGCATCTCTCGAAACCACGGCATGTATGAATTTTCCAGCTGGAATTCGATGGGGATAATTTTGAAGCCGCTGGAAATTGTAATAACGATTCACGCGATCTGAGAAGGAAGATTCCCAACTGAAAAGGGCGCTCTTTTTTAACCTGCGTTTTATGCTGTTCAAGCATAGGCGCCACTTGAAATTTTGGCTGCGCCAAAGCCGCTCAATCCCACGGCTTGGCGCAAGAAAGGAATGGTCATAAATATGCCTAACGAACAGACAATTCGGCGGCTCAAAAAGGTATGGGAGGTCACAATGATTCTCCTGTTGAACATTCTCATCATTGTTGCAGCTGTTGCACCCAGCTACTCGGTGACACGGGAAGAAAAGAACGAATCCGTGCAGGTGCTCTCAAAACTGGGCTCGCGCGGGAATGAGGTAAGGCAGGTGCAGACAAAGCTGAAAAGCCTCGGGTACTACACCGGCAAGGTAGATGGCATCTATGGCACTGGCACACAGAGCGCGGTAAAAAAATTCCAAAAAAATTGCGGCATCACAGTTGATGGCATTGCCGGGCCGAAAACTTTGTTATATCTCGGCATTACCAATAGCGGCGGCTCCTCCGGAAGCACGGGAAAATATAGCCAGAGTGATATCAACCTCCTCGCGCGTATGATCTCAGCGGAGGCACGCGGCGAAAGCTATACGGGGCAGGTCGCCGTAGGCGCGGTCATTCTCAACCGCGTGCAGCATGCCTCTTTCCCGGATACGATTGCAGGAGTAATCTACCAGCTGGCGCCTTCACAGCCCTGAACGACAGCAACTGGAGCAAGCCAATTGCTGACTCCGCACGTAAGGCGGCGCAGGATTGCATCAATGGCTGGGATCCAAGCGGCGGCGCCATTTACTATTATAACCCCAAAAAAACAACAAACAAATGGATGCTCAGCCGACCGGTCGTCAAAACAATCGGCAACCACAAATTTTGTAAATAAACAAAACCGGCTGAAAAATGGTTGCGCTGGCCGAGCAGCAATCCAATTTGCTTGGTTGCTTACTGTACTGCATAACAAAAACGCTTTCTTATCTTGACACCGGCGGTATCAGCGCGGTAGTATGAACAAAATAGCTTTTAACTGCCGCCATCCCGTGTGATAAGGAGGGGGTTCCATGCAGATCTTACTCCGTGCTTTTCTGATTCTTTTGATTTTGACTATCGCCGCCGCACTTTTCATTGTTTTATATAAAAGAATGCGTCCTGTGCGCAATGCGCATTTTATCTGCCCAAACTGCGGCGCGGTAACAATGCCCGGCAAATGGGCGCGGGCGCTCGCGCCCGCCCGGGCGGCAATCGCTTGCTGCAATGCCCCGCCTGCGGTAAATTCAGCTACATGTCCCCTGTTTGGGACGCTCAATAGGCCACCCAGCCGCCATTGCCTATCCGGCATGGCGGTTGATTTCTATCAGATCGCAGAGATCCTTCCAGCAAATAAAGCTTGCCCATCCGTCTCTTTTCTTCTATAATAAGGAATATTATAAGCTGTATGCTGAACGATTTTAGCTATCGGGAGGATGTTCGTTTTGAAAAAGAAACCGCTGATTATCACCTGCGTTCTGCTCGCTGCCGCCATTGCGCTATCGGCCGCCGTTTTCGGCTTTGGCCTTGGCAAAAAAAGGGAGAAGAGCAGCCAAAGGCTGATCCCAACACTGCTACAGCCTATCAAGCGTTGAGCACCACTGAGCCTTTGCAGATCATCCGCTGTTGCCGACGGATTTTGACGGTATTTTCTACTCTGCTGATCCAAACGGAAGTTTTGAATTTTATGAATACAAAAACGGCGGGTTCACAAAGATTGAGGCGAGCGGCACAGTCACCGCCACCGTTTCCCTCAGCAACCAGAGCATCCCTGCGAAGATCGCCTACCTCCAGCGAGACGGCAAGGTGGATGGCTACGGCCTGTTTACCACGGCGAATTCGGATGCACCAGTCGCCATTTACGATTATGTATTCTTCCGAGTGAAGACAATGCCGGATCCATTCTCCGGAGACGCGCTTTTGCTGCTCGATACCAAAAAGGACGATTTTTATCGACCTGAAAAGATTTATGAAGAAGCCTACACGCTCGACCTCTCCAACGGAACAACAAAGTCTTTTTGCTGCAAAAAGCCGTACGATCGGAAAAAACGGCGGTTCCCGCTCCGACTTCACTCTGCTGACAGATGCATTGGTAGACCATGCCGGCAGCCGCCTGCTTTTTTTCACCGGCCGCTACTATGCGGAAACCTCAGAACAGCGTGATGTCATGTTCCGTACTGGCAATACGCAGACGCACGGCTTTGCAAACGCGGATTTTTACTATGCCCGCTCAACGAAAGACGGCATTGTATTCCTGCGTAAAACGGAGAAAGGCTTCAATGCTATGCGCTACAGCGATGGGAAGGAAACTACACTTAAAGAATTTGAGGGCGCATTCGGCACGGATTATCTGCTCAGCGGCGATGTCCTCATCGGCAAAAACGGCATAGTATACAACCTTGCCACACAAAAGGAACAGGCTTTTGATGCCCCTGGCATCAAGGCGCTTGCCGCAGCCGCAGTCAGCCCGGATGGGAAACGGATCGTCTTGGCGGGCGAGCCGGAAAGCGGCGCGGTAAATGAGCAGCGAGTGGTATATGTCGATCTGGAAGCAGGCAAGCAAAAGGCGTTTACTGGAGCCAATTTATACCGGCTTGAAACGTCGGAGCTGTATTTTATCGGGAATGATACGGTATTCCATAACCGAAAAAGCACGCAGGAAAACAAGGCCTGCCAGCTTTGCGCCATTGAATGGGCAAAGGCATTCCAATAAATCTCTTCCCTCAAATAACAAAATTAAACGTGCCAATGCGGGTTCTCCGCATTGGCACGTTTTTTTCAATCCAGCTCAAACTGCCCGGTATAAAGCTGATAATATTTCCCCTTCTGGGAAATCAGCTCATCATGACTTCCTCGCTCGATGATTTCGCCGTTTTCCAGCACCATGATCGCATCCGCATTGCGCACGGTTGAAAGCCTGTGCGCAATGACAAACACCGTTCGGCCTCCATGAGGCGATCCATCCCCTTCTCAATGAGCGCCTCGGTGCGGGTATCAATAGAGCTAGTGGCCTCGTCGAGGATCAACACAGGCGGATCTGCAACCGCCGCACGGGCGATGGCAAGCAGCTGCCTCTGGCCCTGCGAAAGATTAGAGCCATCCGAGGTGAGCACGGTGTCATAGCCCTGCGGCAGCCGGGTGATGAAGGAATCTGCATTCGCCAGCCTTGCCGCCGCGATGACCTCCTCACGCGTTGCATCAAGCTTGCCATAACGAATATTCTCAAAAACCGTGCCGGTAAACAAGTGGGTATCCTGCAACACCATGCCGAGAGAGCGGCGCAGATCATCCTTTTTGATCTTCCGGATATTGATGCCGTCGTAGCGGATTTTACCATCCGGCACCTCGTAGAAACGATTGATCAGGTTGGTAATGGTCGTTTTTCCGGCGCCCGTCGAGCCGACAAAGGCAATCTTCTGCCCGGGCTTTGCGTAAAGGGATACGTCCTTCAATATGGTTTTTCGCCCATCATACTAAAGGTCACATCAAAAAAACGAACATCGCCGGTGAGCGGTTCATAGGTGACAGTGCCATCCTCGTGCGGATGCTTCCAGGCCCAGAGTCCGGTATGCTCTGCACACTCCATATACGCTCCATCTTCCTTTCGCTTCGCATTAACGAGCGTCACATACCCCTCATCCTGCTCCGGCTTTAAATCGATGATTTCAAAAATCCGCTCCGCACCGGCGAGCGCCGCAAGTACAGCGTTGAAGAGCTGGGAAATCTGCGTAATCGGCTGGGAAAAGGAGCGCGTATACTGCAAAAACGCCGCGATTGTTCCGAGATCAAGCTTGCCGCCGATCACCATCACCGCGCCCACACAAGCGGTCAAAGCATAGTTAACATAGGAAAGATTCCCCATGATGGGCATCAATACGTTCGCATAGGTATTCGCATTGGTCGCAGCCTTACGCAAAATTTCGTTGCGCTCGGCAAAGCCCGCCTTGGAAGCCGCCTCATGGCAGAAAACCTTCACCTCCCGCTGGCCCTCGATCAGCTCTTCGATATAGCCATTGGCCTCGCCGACCGCTTTTTGCTGGAGCTTAAAGTTCCTGGAACTCCTGCCGCCGACAACCTTAATAACCAGAAGCATCACCACGAGCATTGCAACGATCAGAAGCGTAAGCACTGGCTCAACACCAGCATCATCACAAAGGTGCCCACCACCGTGATCCCGGAAGAAAGCATCTGCACAACGCTGTTGCTCAACGCCTCGCGCAACGTATCCACATCGTTGGTATAGCGGCTCATCAGCTCGCCGTGTGTATGCGAATCAAAAAAGGAAATTGGCAAGTCTTGCATATGATTGAATAAATCGCGCCGGATATCCGTCAGCGTCGTCTGCGCAACGCTGATCATCAGCCGCATTTGCAAATAGGTGCAGGCAACGCCGGCGAGATAGATGCAGCGAGCACGATCAATGCCTTTGCTAAGGGAAGAAAATCGGCTGCCGAAGGGCTTGTGCCAATGAGCGGTAGAATATATTCGTTGATTAACGGCTTCAGAAAATAGGTGCCCGCACAC
>ENA-OQCX01000235-OQCX01000235.1-human-gut-metagenome-genome-assembly--contig:-NODE-235-length-29521-cov-2.377900_pt1 | contig 29521 bp, 29 predicted proteins | sample MGYA00242762_ERZ504587 | MGnify/ENA primary metagenome ERZ504587 (study PRJEB26092, sample SAMD00036337) | human gut metagenome | host: Homo sapiens | study: EMG produced TPA metagenomics assembly of...
GAAGTGATAGCCGACGTTACCCGCAAATACAACGTCGCTTCGCAACAAATCAGCAGCCTTGCCGAGGAAAAGAAAAACCTGAATAAGAAAGTGACGCTTGCCGCCCAGCTCGATGCAACGAACAGTCAACATCTTTGCCGCCAACAAGCGGGGCAAGAAAGCCAAAAAGGTAAAAGACGTCGTCAAGCTGAAAATCAACTTCACAATCGTCAAGAACATAACTGCCGAAACAGGCGAACGCACCCTCTACGTCCGTATCACCAAACCGGACAACGGCGTATTGAGCAAAAGCGATTCCAATACATTTCCCTATGAAAACCGCGAACTGGTATATTCCATCAAGAAATATATAGAATATAACGGCGAGGAACAGAACGTAACGGTGTATTGGGATGTCGAGGAGTTCCTGTACGCAGGAAGCTACCGTGTAGACATATTCTCGGACGGAACGCTTATCGGTTCACAGTCGTTCAATCTGGATTGATTCGGATGATTCGGATTAATTCGGACAGAAGAATAAAAGAACAAATTTGAGGTGTGTCAAAACTAAAATTTGTTCTTTTGTTCTTCTGTCTGAAAAAGATTGTTTTCTGTTTCCTCCCCTCCCTTAAATCAAAAAATCCGCAATTTATTTTGTAATATCATTGAAACCCTATACATTTGCATCGTTGTTTATGCAATTATTGTTGCTTCATAAAACAATATTCCCACAACATTTACAATGTATAGATACAATGAAAAAGTTCTTCTGTTTCATCTACTTGACCTGCCTGATGCTGCCAACGAGCGCGCAGGGCATCCTGAGCCTGGATAGTTGCCGTGCACTGGCCGTAGCCAACAATAAGGAGTTGCTGATAAGCCGCGAGAAAATCAATGCGGCGCACTACCGTAAAAAAGAAGCATTTACAAACTATCTGCCCAAGATTTCCGCTACCGGCGGATATATGCGCAACCAGAAAGAGTTTTCCTTATTGAACGATGCACAGAAAGGTGCGCTCGGCAGTGTAGGAACACAGGTTAGCGGCGCGTTGCAAAACGGAATCCAGGGAATGATGACCCAATACCCGCAACTGGCACAGAACCCGCAATTCATGGCACTTGTGCAATCATTGGGCAATATAGACATTGCCACCCCGCTCAACGGATTGGGACAATCGCTTGTAGATGCCTTCCGCACCGACACACGCAATATGTATGCCGGAGCGCTGACGCTGACCCAACCCCTCTATATGGGCGGCAAGATACGCGCCTACAACAAGATAACCAGATACGCCGAAGAACTGGCACGCCAGCAGCACAACAGCGGAATGCAGGAAGTAATTCTGAGCACCGACCAGGCATACTGGCAAGTGGTTTCTCTCGCCAACAAGAAGAAACTGGCGGAAGGCTATCTCGAACTCCTGCAAAAACTGGAAAGTGACATAGACAAGATGATTGCCGAAGGAGTGGCGACCAAAGCGGACGGACTGTCGGTAAAAGTCAAAGTGAACGAAGCCGAAATGACACTGACAAAAGTAAACGACGGTTTGAGCTTTCCAGAATGTTGCTATGCCAACTATGCGGATTAGACCTTTCCACTCCCGTCACTCTGGCAGACGAGCAGGAAGACGACCTGCTCCCCACCCCGGCCGACAACAGCAGCATTGACATGAATAGTGTATATGCCACACGCCCAGAAGTGCGCAGCCTGGAACTCGCCGCACAAATCTATAAGCAGAAAGTGAACGTGACCCGTTCGGAATTCCTGCCGTCCGTAGCACTCATCGGAAACTATATGGCAACCAATCCGTCCGTATTCAACAGCTTCGAAAACAAGTTCAAGGGCATGTGGAACGTAGGCGTCATGGTCAGCATACCTGTCTGGCACTGGGGGAGAAGGCATCTACAAGGTAAAAGCCGCCAAGTCCGAAGCACGCATCAGCCGATACCAACTGGACGATGCCAAAGAAAAGATAGAACTGCAGGTCAGCCAATCGGTTTTCAAGGTAAACGAGGCGGCCAAGAAACTTATCATGGCGGAGAAGAACCTGGAAAAGGCTGATGAGAACCTGCGCTATGCCACTCTCGGATTCGAGGAAGGAGTTATCCCGGCAAGCAATGTATTGGAAGCCCACACCGCCTGGTTGTCCGCCCAATCGGAAAAGATAGATGCGCAGATAGACGTGAAGCTGACGGAAATCTATCTGAAGAAAGCAACGGGAAGTCTGAATATCGAGAATTAGAAACTGAAATCATAAATTACAATAATGGATACAAAATCACAAAACAGTAACATGTTGCTGGCATTCCTCACTCTGACGGGAGTAATCGCCATCGTTGCCCTCGTAGGTTTCTTCATGCTGCGCAAAGGGCCGGAAATCATACAAGGGCAGGCCGAAGTAACAGAATATCGCGTATCGAGCAAAGTACCGGGACGTATCCTGGAGTTCCGGGTGAAAGAGGGACAGAGCGTACAGGCGGAGATACACTTGCCATTCTCGAAGCTCCGGATGTGCAGGCAAAACTGGAACAGGCCCGTGCTGCCGAAAGCCGCCGCACAAGCCCAAAACGAAAAAGCTTGAAGCGCCCGCCAGGAACAGATACAGGCAGCTTATGAAATGTGGCAAAAAGCCGGGCAGGACTTGCCATTGCCGAAAAATCGTACAAACGCGTAAAGAACCTGCACGACCAGGGAGTGATGTCCGCCCAGAAACTGGACGAAGTTACCGCCCAGCGCGATGCCGCACAAGCCACTGAAAAAGCTGCACAAGCCCAGTACACTATGGCGAAGAACGGCGCGGAACGCGAGGACAAGGCTGCCGCAGCCGCCCTGGTAGAGCGTGCGAAAGGTGCTGTTGCCGAAGTGGAATCATACATCAGGAAACCTGCCTGATAGCGCAGACTGCCGGAGAGGTTTCCGAAATATTCCCCAAAACAGGCGAACTGGTAGGCACAGGCGCCCCCATCATGAACATTGCCGTTATGGACGATATGTGGGTCACTTTCAACGTGCGCGAGGATTTATTGCAGGGACTGGGCATGGGAACCGAATTTGAAGCTTTCATCCCCGCCCTCGACAGGAACATCCGCCTGAAAGTATACTACCTGAAAGACCTCGGCACATACGCCGCCTGGAAAGCTACCAAAACAACCGGACAGTTCGACTTAAAGACATTTGAAGTCAAGGCATCTCCACTGGAGAAGACAGAAGGCCTGCGTCCGGGTATGAGCGTGATATTGAATAAGTGACAAGATTGCATAAGGTTGTAAAACAATAAGGTGACAGAGTGATAATGGAGAAGAAGAACAACAAATACACGGCCCTGCTGAATGTGATGAAACGCGAGTTGCGACGGCTCGTTTCGCGCCCGCTATACCTGTTCTGCATGGTCATAGCACCTCTGTTCTGCTATATATTCTTCACAACGCTAATGGATTCCGGCTTGCCTACCGACATGCCCGTCGGCGTGGTGGATCGGGACATGACCGCCACTTCACGCCAATTGGTGCGCAACCTGGATGCTTTTGAGCAAACCGCCGTCGTAGCCCGCTATCCCGATATTTCCGATGCACGCATCGCCATGCAGAAAGGAGAGATTTACGGCTTCTACTACATCCCCGAAGGAACAGCCGCCAAAGCACAGGCGCAACGGCAGCCTAAAGTATCCTTCTACACCAACAATACGTTGCTCATAGCCGGTTCACTGCTCTTTAAAGACATGAAGATGATGAGCGAACTGGCATCGGGAGCCGCCGCACGCACCGCACTATACGCCAAAGGCGCAACGGAAGAGCAGGCAATGGCATTCCTGCAACCGATTGTCATCGACACCCATCCGCTGAACAATCCGTGGCTGAACTACTCCGTATACCTGTGCAACACTTTCGCTCCGGGCGTACTGATGCTGCTTATCTTTATGATAACCGTCTACTCCATCGGGGTGGAAATCAAGGACCGTACCGCCCGCGAATGGTTGCGCACGGGCAACGATTCCATCTGGATATCCCTTGCCGGAAAGCTGCTGCCGCATACAGCCGTATTCTTCCTTATGGGAATCTTATACAACACATACCTGTACGGTTTCCTGCATTTCCCCTGCAACAGCGGGATACTGCCGATGCTGCTCGCCACGCTCTGCCTGGTGCTGGCATCGCAAGGAATGGGCATACTGATGATAGGTACTCTGCCCACCCTGCGTCTGGGACTCAGCTTTGCTTCCCTATGGGGCGTACTGTCGTTCTCCATGTGCGGACTGTCATTTCCCGCCATGGCGATGCATCCCGTACTGCAAGGCCTGGCAAACCTGTTTCCCCTGCGCCATTACTTCCTTATCTACGCAGACCAGGCCCTGAACGGCTATCCCATGATTTACTCGTGGATGAACTATGTGGCACTGCTTGTTTTCATGATGCTTCCTTTCCTTGTGGCCCGCAGGCTGAAAGAAGCATTGATACACTATAAATACCTACCCTGATGAAACAGATTACCTTCAAACAGAAGTAGTACAAGGCATATACGACCTGTTCTATGTATGGAAGCAGGAATTACGCAACCTCTTTCGCGATCAGGGTGTGCTGATATTCTTTGTACTCGTTCCGTTGACATATCCTTTGATATACTCGTTCATCTATACCAACGAAACAGTCCGTGAAGTGCCTGCCGTGGTGGTGGACAACTCGCGCAGTTCCCTGAGCCGGGAATATCTGAGGAAAGTGGACGCCAGTCCCGAAACAAGCATCGTGCGCATTGCGCCGATATGGAAGAAGCCAGACTCATGCTGAAAGAGCGCAAGGCATACGGCATCATCTACATACCTCCGGTTTCAGCGATGACATAGTCCGGGGCAAACAGACGCAAGTCAGCATCTTCTGCGACATGAGCGGACTGCTCTATTACAAGGCATTGCTCACTGCCAACACCAACGTATCGCTCGCCATGAATGCGGATATTAAAATGGAACGTGCCGGCAATACTACCGCCCGCCAGGATGAAATAACAGCCTACCCCATCGAGTATGAGGACATAGCCATCTTCAACCCCACCAACGGGTTTGCCGCCTTCCTGATACCTGCCGTACTCATACTGATTATACAGCAGACACTGCTGCTGGGTATCGGTCTGGCTGCCGGAACAGCCCGCGAGCAAAACCGGTTCAAAGGACTGATTCCTGACGACCCTCATTACAACGGAACACTCCGTATCGTCATGGGAAAAGGATTGAGTTATTTTATGGTCTACTCGCTGGTAGCCGTGTACATACTATGTGTAGTACCGCGCTTTTCAGCCTCAACCAGATAGCAATTCCCAGTGTGCTGGCTCTGTTTGCCCTGCCCTACCTGACAGCCTGCATCTTCTTTGCAATGACAGCATCCATTGCCATACGCAACCGGGAAACCTGTATGTTATTGTTTGTGTTTACTTCCGTACCGCTATTATTCCTCTCCGGCATCTCCTGGCCGGGCGCCGCAATGCCCGAATTCTGGAAGTATTTTTCCTATATCTTCCCTTCCACTTCGGAATCAACGGCTATGTACGCATCAACAGCATGGGAGCCACCCTCAACGAAGTAGCCTTCGAGTATCAGGCCCTATGGATACAAACCGGAATTTACTTCCTCACCACCTGCCTCGTCTACCAGAGAAAGAGAGGTTAGCGATTAGTGTTATCACTAATCCCTAACCGCTAACCTATAGCATACCGGCACTGTGCTGTTGCCTACGCGATAGATGCCGAACTTGAAGTAGTAGCCGTCGTCGTCGTTGCGCCCTATCAGGATTTCTTCGTTATTCACAATATGCTCTTTAACGGTTTTCTTTTTGTCGGCATACTCCATCTGCACATCCAGCTTACCCGGTTTCACGATGGTTTCGGCTTCCTTGCGTAGGTGGTCCAGTCGATGTGAATGCGGAAAGTCACCCAGCAACTTTGGGGAAGTCGGCAAAAGGCATTTTATAGGCTATCGTAGAAGCCTTGTATTCGGAAGTAACGGGCTTCATTATCGGAGTCTTTTCTGGATTGGCATTGCAACGGTCGTCTTTGTCGGTCAGCCAGCGGCGGTCCGAATTGGCCTTGATGTAGAACCAGCCGCCGGAAAATCCGAAAGCCAGCGGCGGATAACCACCCTGCTCTACCAGCCAGCCGTTTTTCTTTCCTGCCTTATAAACAGGATTTCCCTTTTTATCTTTCACCGGATTTCCCTGCTTATCCAACTTCGCCACCTTTTCATACCCGGTATTCTTCTTGAAGATAGTAGTCTTATCCAGCTCTATGAACTCGTCAACGGTCAGCTTCTTCACTTCACCCGCAGGAGTCTGCACAAGCGTGCGGTCGGGCATGCCGTGCCATTGGGCAAAAATGGTGGACACATTGCTGTCCAAATCAGACGGGATATATACGGAGAACTCATAGTCGCGTGAAGCCCCTTGCGGACAAATGCCTTTTCCGTGATGATATACGGTTTTCGTAATTTGCGCTTTCCGGTAAGCATCCGCCGGCAGTCCGTTAAAATCCGCCGAAGTGGCATAACAATAAGAAAGCTCGGCACGGCCTTTGGTTTCTCCCTTGCCGTATCCCTCCAATGTGTTGTCCTCCCGACGCAGTTCGAAACGGTAAGAAGGCTTGCCGTTGAACAGACATGTGAAATCCCGCTGAATCGCGTGTTTCTTCTTTGCACCGACAGCACCCAACGACCGTCTATAATCTGGTCGATACGTGCAGAGTCTGCCTGAACATTCACCCGTTCGGTCAGAGGAACCAACGTTTCAGCGCCTTTGGTTTGTGCGGTCAGCGTTGCCATGCACCCCGCTGCCGTCATCATGCAGATAGCAAAAATGTTTTTCTTCATCCTTATTTGATATTAAACTTAAAAACGATGCGGCAAAAGTACGAAAGCTGCGCCTCACACCTATCCCCTATTTGTTTCGGAAAACCCTATATTTGTGCAAATACTCCACAAGATATAGAAATTCTGAAAGATATTAGTATCTTTGGTCCATCATAAATTTTACGGTTCAATAATGAGTATCCTGAAAAAGATAACAACCATCCTGTTTATTTTATGTATAACGGGAGTCTCTAACGCTTATCCGGAAGCTTGGGGACAGATAAACTTTTCTTATATATCCATTAACGACGGTCTGTCACAAAGCACGGTCTTCTCCATAGCGCAGGACAAGCTCGGCAATATGTGGTTCACCACCTACGACGGCGTCAACAAGTACGACGGATACACATTTACCGTATATCAGCACGATGAAAACGACCCCAACAGCATCGCCAACGACATCTCCCGCATTGTTATGACCGACAGCAAGGGGCGTGTATGGATCGGCACCCGCGACGGGCTGTCGTATTATGACGAGGAAAAAGACAAGTTCCAGAACTTCTTCCTCGAAAAGAACGGCAAGCACCTGCAAGTCAACGGCATTGTGGAACTTTCGCCGGAGCGGCTGCTTATCAGCACGCTCGAAGGACTGACTATGTTCGACATCCCCGCATCCCGTTTTGTAGACGACATATTCGGCACGACCATGCACAAAATGGTTGCATCCGCCCTGTACAGGCATGACGACCAAATCTATATAGGCACACCGTCGGACGGTCTGTACTGCTATTCCATTCCGAAGAACACACTCGAAAAACTCGCTTACATTCCAAGCAGCAAGCAAATCCAAAGCATCCTGCAGCAATCTCCTACCCGTATATGGGTAGCCACGGAAGGTTCCGGCCTTCTCCTTGTCAACCCCAGACCCGGGAAGTCAAAACATACAGGCATTCCCCTTCCGACCCGCAATCCATCAGCTCCAACTATATCCGCTCACTGGCACTGGATTCACAAAACCGCTTGTGGATAGGAACTTTCAACGACCTCAACATCTACCATGAAGGCAACGACTCGTTCATGTCCTACAGCAGCAATCCCGTAGAAAGCGGCAGCCTGTCGCAACGCTCCGTACGCAGTATCTTCATGGACTCGCAAGGCGGCATGTGTTGGGAACGTATTTCGGCGGACTGAACTATTACCACCCCATCCGCAACCGCTTCAAGAACATAGAGCACATTCCGTTCAAGAATTCGCTGAGCGACAATGTTGCAAGCTGTATCGTCGAGGACAAACAGAAGAACCTTTGGATAGGAACCAACGACGGCGGCTTGAACCTCTACGTCCCCGGCACTCAGAAGTTCATCCACTACGCATTGCAGGAAAGCCAGCGCGAAGACGGCTTAGGCTCCAACAACATCAAATCCGTATACGTGGACGAACCGAGAGGACTGGTATACATCGGCGCACATGCCGGCGGCCTGAGCATCCTGCATCGCAACAGCGGACGCATGGAAAACTTCAACCAACTCAACAGCCCGTTAATCAATGAGAACGTATATGCCATCCTTCCCGATGGAGAGAACAATTTCCTTTTAGGAACATTAAGCGCTCTGGTACACTTCAACCCGGAAAAACGGAGTTTTACCACCATCACTCAGGAAAATGACGGAACGCCAATCAACGTCCAGAAGATTACTACCCTGTTCCGGGATTCCAAAAAGCGCCTTTGGATAGGCGGTGAGGAAGGCGTGTCCGTATTCAACCAGCATGGAACCTCCATACAGAAAGCGGACATTTTACCCGAATCCACCGCTACGAAAGCATTCACCAATTACATCTACGAGGCAAACAACGGCTTGGTCTGGATAGGTACACGCGAAGGATTCTATTGTTTCGACGAGAAAGCCAAGCAGATTAAACGGTATACCAAAGCCGATGGACTGCCCAACAACGTGGTTTACGGCATTCTTGAAGACTCTTACGGCCGCCTGTGATGAGTACCAACCGGGGTATCTCATGCTTCAATCCGGAAACGGAGAAATTCCGCAACTTCACCGAAGCGGACGGATTGCAGAGCAATCAGTTCAACACCTCCTCCTGCTACCGCACTTCCGATGGCGAGATGTACTTCGGAGGCATAAACGGCCTTACCACATTCCGCCCGGAACTGTTGCAGGACAATCCCTATACCCCGTCGGTAGTAATCACCAAGCTACAGCTTTTCAACAAGACCGTCCGTCCCGACGATGAAACCGGCATTCTGAGCAAGAACATCAGCGACACGGAAAGCATCACGCTGAAATCCTGGCAGACAGCATTCTCCCTGGAGTTTGTCGTATCGAACTACATCTCCGGACAGCATAATACATTCGCCTACAAATTAGACGGTTACGATAAAGAGTGGTACTACCTCACGGACAGGCATCCGGTGTCCTACTCCAACCTGCCGCAAGGTACTTATCACTTCATGGTGAAAGCCGCCAATAACGATGGCAAATGGAACACCACGCCTACCGTACTGGAAATCGTTATTCTGCCCGTGTGGTACAAGACCTGGTGGGCTGTCATACTGTTCCTTGCCACTTTTGCCGGCTTTGTCACATTCGTATTCCGCTTCTTCTGGATGCGCAAGAAAATGGAAGCAGAGCTTGAAATCGAACGCCGCGACAAGGAACACCGCGAAGAAATCAACCAGATGAAGATGCGCTTCTTCATCAACATTTCGCATGAACTCCGTACACCGCTTACCTTAATTCTGGCACCACTTCAAGAGGTCATCAGTAAAATCAACGACCGCTGGACCCGCAACCAACTGGAATACATCCAGCGGAATGCCAACCGCCTGCTGCACCTTGTCAACCAGCTTATGGACTACCGCCGGGCGGAACTCGGAGTTTTCGAACTGAAAGTAAAGAAAGGCAATGCCTATCGCCTGATACGCGAGAACTTCCTGTATTATGACAAGCTGGCACGCCACAAAGAGATACACTACGCTTTCCACTCCGATTTGGAAGAAAAAGAGGAACTTTTCGACCCTAACTATCTGGAACTGATTGTCAACAATCTTTTGTCCAATGCTTTCAAATATACGGACAACGGAAAGAGTATCGCCGTTACCCTGAAAGAGGAAAACAACTGGCTGATACTGCAAGTGAGCGACACCGGTGTCGGTATTCCTATCAATAAGCAGGGTAAAGTGTTCGAACGCTTCTATCAGATAGAAAGCCAGCATATAGGAAGCGGCATCGGACTGTCGCTGGTACAGCGTCTGGTCGATTTGCACCACGGACGCATCGAACTGGAGAGCGAAGAGGGCAAGGGAAGTACATTCTCCGTCTATCTGCCGCAAGAACTGGCTGTTTATAAGCCACCGAGCTGGCAGGCTCCAACACTTCCAAGGAAGAAGAGCAAGTGTACTCCACCAACTCCAAAGAAATGTATTTCATCGATACGGAGAAAATGGAGAATGAAGCCATAGAGACGGGCGACAAGAAACGCGGAACCATCCTTATTGTGGAAGACAATCAGGAGATTCGCCATTATCTCAGCAGCGGTTTGGCTGCATTGTTCAACATACTGGAGGCCGGAAACGGTGAAGAAGCCTTGGAAAAACTGAAGAACCATGAGGCGGACATTATTATCACCGATGTCATGATGCCTGTAATGGACGGCATCAAGCTATGTAAGAATATCAAACAAAATATTCGTACCTGCCACATTCCGGTTATCATCCTGTCTGCCAAAACCGACATAAAAGACCAGTTGGAAGGCCTGCAAGTAGGTGCGGATGATTATATCTCCAAGCCTTTCTCCATCGCCGTCCTCACCTCCAAGATACAGAACATGATGCGCACCCGCCGCCACATGCTCGAGAAGTACGCCAAATCATTGGAAGTGGAACCGGAAAAGATTACTTTCAACGCCATGGACGAAGAGCTGCTGAAACGCGCCGTAAGCATCGTAGAAGAAAACATTGATAATTTTGAGTTCTCTACCGATGAATTGCGCAAAAGATGAATATGAGCCGCTCCAACCTGCATTTAAAACTGAAAGCAATCACCGGAGAGTCAGCCATCGACTTATCCGTAAAGTACGGTTCAAAAGGGCTACCGAACTGCTGAAAAGCGGACGTTATACGGTAACCGAAGTCAGCAGCATGGTGGGATTTAATTCATCTTCTTATTTTGCAACTTGCTTTAAGAAGTATATAGGCTGTTTGCCGACGGAGTACATTAAAAAAGTAAAAGGATAGGCCTTATCCAGCAAGGCAATTTTGCTTTTCAAAACACCGCATGTTAGCGTCCGAAACACCGCGTCTTTGCGAGTGAAATGCCGCGCTATAACAGATAAAATCCCTGAGGTTTGCCAAGCAAATGCCTGCACTTTCGGGTGGTAAGGTGTGGAGTTTTAGATGCAACTGTGTAGCATTGCCAATGAAACTCTACAACCGGGCTTCACCCGCTATCCCGCATGAATAAAGAGTTGTGAAGGGTGAAGGAGGTACAGGCTAACATTTTTTCTGATAAGATACTGATAGAATGCACATAAGAAAGGATAGTTCCTATTCATCCGAACACCCCTCTCAGAATACCCCATGCAGGCTTTTTAAACAAATACGATATTTCATTCAACAAATTTAATAATAAAATTCAGATTTCAAAGAAAGCATAAACAAGAGAGATTAGCTCTTAGAAATCAATGTAATATATTTGCGGCAAGGAAAATTGAAACTTTTACTAATAAAAACAACTTAAGTATGAAGAACACTCTTTTTATCTGTTTGTTCGCAATGTTTGCACTCTCCGGATGTGTTGACGACGAAGAAGAATTCGCCACAGGCGGAAACATCAGTCCAGAACTGACGCCTGAGAACAAAGAAAACGCAGTATTGAACACTGCTGTTTTTGACCAACTCAACCTCGACTATCCCGGCTTGGAAAAAGTAAAGCAATATCATGAAGCTGGTGAGGACTATCTTGCGGCAAGTGCACTCTTGGAGTATTACCGCATGAGAGCCAATGCAGAAAACCCGGCGTTGTCATTAGTCAACATCACTCTCAACAAAGGAAATGCAAGTAACAACTTCAATGATGGTGACCAAAATATCGCAGACTTCGCATTAGAATATCGCTTTTTTGTTAAAGGCTTCTATGAAGCAGCGATAAAAAGCCCTACTCTTTGGGTAAAGCCGGCAGTATTGACTGGAACAAAAATGCGAGTGTTGGTGAAGAATATCTGAAACAATTACATCGTCATCAATGGTTCATCCCACAAGCCAAAGTTTATCGTGTAAGTGGTGATGAAAAATATATCAAATCCTGGATAGAGGTCTACAGCGATTGGATTACTCAAAATCCACAACCGACAGAAGGGCCTAATACCACTTCATGGTGGCAACTCCAAGTAGCAACCCGTCTTATCGATCAGGTACAACTGTTGGAATACTTCAAACACTCCGACAATTTTACGCCCGAATGGCTCACTACATTCTTGACTTCATTTGCCGAACAGGCAGATTTTCTTGTAAAATATCCTTATGCAGAAAGCGGTAACATTTTAGTTACACAAGGACAAGCATTGATTGCTGCCGGTGTACTGATGCCAGAATTGAAGAATGCTCAAAATTGGTTGGATAAAGGATGCAGCATTGCAAATGCAGAAGTAAAGAATCAATCATGGCTGATGGCTGGCATAAAGAAATGTCACTTCATTACCATATTTCCGCTGTAGCTGATTTTTACGAAACAATCAGATTGATTCAGGCTAATAAACTGACAAGCAAGTTAGACCCTGAATTCAATGAATATCTCCGTAACGCAGCAGAAGTCTTAATCCATTTCACTATCCCAATTATTTTGAAAAAGGTGCAGATTATATTGTACCCGGTTTTAATGATTCTTGGAAATCAAACTGGAGTCGTTCCACAATATCCAAAAACTTCATAAAGTACACAGAACTATTTCCAGATAGTGAAGAATTTAAGTATATGGCAACAGCGTCAACGGTGGAAATGCCAGGGGAAAACACCCGGAAACGACATAAAAGTATTTGGAGACGCCGGTTATTATGTGATGCGCAACGGTTGGGAGCCTTCATCTACTGTAATGATTTTCAGTAATAACAAGAGCAATGATATATCTACCGACTTGGAACGGTGGAGCCACAACCAACCCGATAACGGAACATTTGAATTATACATCAACAAGCGTAATTTCTTCCCTGACTCCGGTGTATATAGTTACGAATACAACACTAATACCGATTCAGGAAAAGCACGTTTATGGTTCCGCAACAGTGAAAACCATAACACGCTGACTCTAGGAAAAGTTACTGAAGGAAACAGATATGCCTCGGATTTCAAATACGCAGCAGGCAAACTTTTAAAAGCAGATGCGGATGTATTGGTATTCGAAAATCAAGGTTACGACAACTTAAAGCATCGTCGTACTGTATTCTACGTGGATAAATCATACTTCGTATTAGTAGACGAAGGTATCGGTGAAGCAACAGGGGATCTACATTTGAACTTCAATTTATGCGAGAATAAAGATAATGTAGTTTTAGATGCCGAACAAAAAGGAGCACATACCTCTTTCGCTGATAATAACAATATTGTCATCCGTACATTTGCCGAAGATAATAATTCTATAACCTGCCAGGAAAAAGAGGGACGTTTTTCATTCTCAAGTTCTGCAAATGATGGTTATAAAGAACGTATTGCTTACTCTATAGATATGAATAAAGCGGATAATAAAACAGCCCGATTTGCCACCGTTATTCTTCCTATAGAAAAATATACGGAGGAGAAAGAAATTTCAGTAACATTCGGTGAATGCACCAATAACAGTATTTCCGTGAACGTAACAGTAGCAGGAGAAACCAAGACTTTATCATACACTTTATAACAAATCAATAATTTTCAGAATATGAAATCTAAATTGCTAAGCACATTCAGCATGCTACGTTTCTTTATAGTAGCTGCATTAACTGTGTTTTGTGTCTCTTGCGATAAAACAGAGACCACAGACTCTACAGGATTTATTCTCCATTACTTAGGAGTAACGGATATAGGTCCCGGTATGTCCTATACATTACAGGCGCCTACTTATAAAGGTAGTGCACCTTATGATTTTACAATCACAAAGGTTACACTTAATGAAGAAACTTTCAGCAACAACGACAACTTTGTGATAAATGCAGAAACAGGTGAAATTACAATTCAGAATACTGATGGCATGACATCAGGAATGTATAGCATCAGTGTAGGCTGCTATTCTAACGGCAAGTTCTTTGATTTTAAAGATGCTGTTCAGGTAAACATGTTGCTGGCTGTACCCGAAGGAGTAACTGTAGAACCGGCAGAAGTATTGGTGAACCAAGATGAAGAAAACTGGGCAGAAGCCAGTGCACAAGTAAGTACAGAAGCTGACAAACATGTCAGTATCACAGGATATGCCATTGCACAAGACGAAACGAAGCCATATCTGTCCTACTTTACTTTCGATCCCAACACTAAAGGAAAGATTATTATTCGCGAAAGTGAAAAAGATAAATTAGTTGCAGGAGAAAGTTATACATTAAACTTAAAACTTACCACTAAGGCTGGTGAACACATGTATAACAATGCTGTAACCTTTAAAGTTGTTTCTAAACCACGCGATTTATTTTATATAGAAACTGAAGCTTTACCTGATCTTTTTGAAACCGGTACTGAAAATAAATCAGTAATACCTACTATTGCAGGGGCAAAAGAAGAACTAAAATTTGCCATAAAATCCGTAACTCCAGAAACAACAGCTTTCACTATCAATGAAACAACAGGACAAATTAGTGTTCCAGAGGGTAATTCTTTGGAAATCAACGAAACTCCTTATGTATTTACTATTACAGCAAGTAATGCTTATGGCAGTAATGACTTTGAAGGCATATATTCAGTAAAGGTTGTAGCTTTCATTGAGCCTATTCAACCCGAAACTTTTAACTATACACCAGTAAATAAACTCTATCAATTAGGCGGAAGTTGGAAAGCCAAAAGCCTGATGAAGGTTTTGTAGGAGGAGCTCCAACATTCCAATTTGACGAAAGCAATAGTGAGGAAATTAAAGCTCAGATAGCACAAAATATTATTTCAATAAATTCAGCCAATGGCGCTATATCTATTGCAAATAATCACACATTGAGTGCTATGACTCATGAGATTAAAGTAAAAGTAACAAATAAGAAAAATGAAGAAGGGATAGTCAAAGCACTTTCTGTAACTGTTGTGGAAAACCCGAATAACTTTACGTATGTAAGTTGGGGTACTAATATAGAAGACGAAATAATATTTGATAATACGACACAATCAGATTATCACCCTAAAAAAGAAACGAATATCGCCTATAGAAATCAGTTCAGATTCATCAATAAGAACTGGGGAATTTCCGATGACAAAGTAAATGAAATCAAAGTATTAGACCACGACATACCGTCTACTTCAAATATAAGTTATAAACTTATCGGTAAATTCCCTAACAACAATAATTTTCCAACTATAGAAGTGGGCAATACACTACCTAATGGAACAATTTCCAGCAATAATGGAAGCAACAACCAGTTAGGAACAGATTATCAAGGTGCAATTTTGTTGATAGAAGTTACTTCTAGCAATAATGATGCTCCTGCTGTAAAGAAGAATATTCCAGTATTCTTCAATGTAAGTCGAAATCAGACTAATGTATTACTTTTTACACCTTTCGTCGTCAGAATCAACCCACGCACAGGTGCATGCAGTTCCACTGAATGCAAAGTTGTTACTTGGAAAAATCATAAATTCAACAAAGATTTAACCACAACAAACACTATTGTTGATTATCGCAGAGATTTCTCTTATTGGAATTTTGATAATAATATCAATCATGGCAGTGGTAAAGTAGACAATTCCACAAGCAACAATATGCTCAATCAAGTGTGGGGAAATTGTGGCCAAAGTAACAGTCTAGGTTCAAGAGTTCCCTTGTGTTACTATGATACAAAAGGTAGCACGTCTTCTGATGTAGACACTAAAGGCATCAAGGCAGGATATATCAATGGAAACAATAATAAACAAATCTGGATTGACCCAACTAAATGGATTGGTACTGACGGAAAATATCCCAACGGAGTAGTAATAGGAGATATAAGATATGATCTTGATGGGAATGTATCTAACATCCATGCAGAGAAAGGTAGTGCATTAGGCTACTATCCACTTTATCTTTGGTTCGACGAAACCTACGAAGGCAACTAATTATCTAACAAAACAATAAATACAATTATGTATAAACCAACATATCATACACTGAGCAAAAGAGGGTACATCACCCTCTTAGCTCTCCTTGTATCTATTATCACCTTTGCGCAAGGTGTAACAGTGAAAGGAACTATCCTTGACGAAAATAAAGAGCCTTTAATTGGCGCCACAGTACAGGTAAAAGGTGAAACGACCGGTGCAGCCGCTGATTTGGACGGTAATTTCACCCTCAAAGCCAAGAAAAACGCAACATTGGTGGTAAGTTACATTGGTTATCTGACACAAGAAGTACGCCTGCAAGGTAAAACCCAGGTAACTATCCAACTGATTCCCGACAGTAAAACACTGGATGAAGTGGTAGTTGTAGGTTACGGTACTATGAAGAAAAGTGACTTGACAGGTTCCGTAGCCTCCGTTGCAGCCAAAGATATCGAAGGATACCAGACCAGTTCTGTAGCTGGAGCATTGGGCGGTCAAATTGCCGGTGTACAAATCACCTCTACCGATGGTACTCCGGGCGCAGGTTTCAACATCAGCATCCGCGGTGTGGGAACATTAACAGGAGACGCATCTCCGCTCTACATCGTAGACGGTTTTGAAGTATCAGATATCGACTACCTCTCCAATTCGGACATCGAATCTATCGAAGTGTTGAAAGACGCTTCTTCTTCCGCTATCTACGGTGCACGTGCAGCTAATGGTGTTGTACTGATTACCACCAAATCGGCTAAAGTAGGCAAGACAACCGTTACTTACAATGGTTCGGCAACCTACCGTAAGATTTCAAAGACTTTGGATTTGCTCTCTCCATATGAATTTGCACGACTTCAAGGTGATATCGATCCCAAATACAAAGAGACTTACTACAAAGAAGGAGACGAAACAGAAGGAGTTCCTTACAAATATCAAACACTTGACGATTATATCGGTGTTGCCGGAGTAGACTGGCAAGGAGAAACATTCAATCCTACATGGTCTCAAGACCATAATGTAACCATTATGGGCGGTACAGACAATACCAAATATAACGGTTCGCTCTCACGCTATGTAGAAAACGGTATCTTCAAGAATAGCGGCTTCGACAGAACCACTGCCAAGTTCCGTTTGGATCAAAAAATCAACAAGAAAGTTTCTTTCAACCTGACTGTAAACTACGCCATGACCAACCGTAAAGGTGTAGGTACATCCGGCGACTCCGGACGTTTCAATATGCTGGCACAAATATTAAGTGCACGTCCTACCGGCGGTTTGAAAATGACAAATGAAGAACTTTTGGAGTCTGCCATTGACCCCGAAATGTTGAATTCCGGTGAAAGTTTGGCACAGGTAAATCCTGTAAAGCAAGCTGAATCGGTAACCAATGAAAAGCGTGCAGAAATGTGGTCTGCAAATGCCTCTGTAAACTGGCAAATTATCAAAGGATTAACATTCAAAACTAGCGGTTCTTACAATACAACCAATAACCGTACCGATATTTTCTATAGAGACGGTTCAAAAGAAGCGTACCGTAATGGTGAGAAGCCCTATGGACGTACACAAATGGGACGCGATGTACGCTGGACAAATACTAATACTTTGACGTGGAAAGATAAAGTGAAGAAGCATAACTATGATGTGATGCTGGCACACGAAGTTTCTTTCAGAAGTTCCGAATATTTGCTGGGTGAAGCTATGGACTTCCCGTTTGATAATTTGGGCAACAACAATTTAGGATTGGGAGCTACTCCGAGTAAGGTAAATACCGATTACTATGATAAGACATTGCTCTCCTTCTTTGCCCGTGCCAACTATAACTATGACAACCGTTATTTGTTGACAGCTACAGTACGTACCGATGGTTCTACCGTATTCTCCCAAAAAAACAAATGGGGTTTCTTCCCCTCATTCTCGCTGCATGGCGTGTATCTGAGGAAGCTTCATGAAAGACCTGAAATGGATATCCAACTTCAAAGTTCGTTTCGGTTGGGGTATCGTGGGTAACGACCGTATCAGCAACTACCTCTCTTTGGATATGTATTCAAATATAAAGTATGGTATAGGTAACAATACTGTTACTGTATTGACACCCAAACAACTCAAGAACTCTAACTTGAAATGGGAAGGCTCAAGCTCTGTCAATTTAGGTGTAGACTTAGGTTTCTTCGACAACCGTTTGAACGTCACCGCAGACTTCTTTATCAAGAATACAAAAGACTTGTTACTTGCACAATCGTTGGCACAAGCTACCGGTTTTACTTCACAATGGCAAAATATCGGTAAAATACAGAACAGAGGTATTGAATTGAGTATAACCTCTACCAACATACAGACTAAAGACTTCACATGGAATACCAATTTCAATATTTCATTCATCCGCAACGAACTGAAAGCGCTGGCAGACGGTGCAAGTCATATGTATGCACGCTCTGGTTTTGACAGCAACTTTACTGGATACGACTACATTGCCAAAGTAGGCGAATCATTAGGTTTGATTTACGGATACGAATTTGATGGTGTATACCAATACGATGATTTCTATACTGATACAGACGGAAAACTGGTATTGAAACCAGGTGTTACTCAAAACTCCCGTTACAGCACAGGAGTAAAAGGCGAACCGAATGGCGCACGCCCCGGAGCCGTGAAATATAAAGACCAGGACGGTGACGGTGACATCACTACCAAAGACCGTACCGTAATAGGTAATGCTATGCCGAAATGGTTTGGCGGTATCACCAATACTTTCGAATATAAAGGTTTCGATTTAAGTTTTATGTTCCAGTTCAATTACGGTAACGACATTTACAATGCTACCCGTCTATACGCTACACAAACCAGAAGCGGACGCCGTAACATGCTTGCCGAAGTAGCAGACCGTTGGACTCCGACCAATGCGTCTAACTCCGTACCCTCTACTAAAGGATATATTACAAATGATGTATACTCACGCTTCGTAGAAGACGGTTCTTTCCTTCGCCTGAAAAACCTGACACTGGGATATACCCTACCGAAGAAATGGACTAACAAATTCCATGCTTCCAGACTCCGTGTATACGTTACCGGTCAAAACTTATTCTGTCTGAATAACTACAGCGGCTATGATCCGGAAGTTAACAGTCTGAATAATCCGATGATGCCGGGTCTTGACTGGGGTGCTTATCCTAAGAGCCGAGTATTCACAGTGGGACTTGACCTTCAATTCTAATTCGTAAAATAATATACATATGAAAAAGTTTATATACTATATAGGATTTTTAGCTTTATGCCTTCTTCCCGCTTCATGTTCGCTGGAAGAAGAGAGTAGTACCGAAGTAGAGAAAGACAAATACATGAATGATGCCAAAGAAGCACAAGATGTATTGCTTGGCGTGTATCGTTCTACTGTAGAAGATGCAATGTACGGCTATCATTTGTCCATCTACTTCTCTATGGGAACAGACATTTCACAGGTGGAAGGAAGTACAACCGAAAACTTCCGCATACTGCCTACCAATGCTTACCCTACTTCACAGGCAGAAGTACAAAGCACATGGGCTGCACTCTACTCCGGTATCTATAATGCCAATGATTTTCTGGAACGTATTTCTGTCAAAATGGAATCGTATAATGAAACGGACAAAAAATTGGCTACTATTTATATTGCCGAAGCCAGAGCTTTAAGAGCGCTGTACTATTTCGAGCTGGTACGCCGCTGGGGCAATATTCCATTAATGACAAGCACAGCCATGTCCAACCAACACCCGAGTACTTTTGTACAAGCTGATCCCGTGGACGTTTATAAGTTTATCGAAGACGATCTGCTGTATGCTTGCGATATTTTGCCATATGCTACAGATAAGGACTACCGCAGCAATAAAGATTACCGTTTCTCCAAAGGAGCTGCATTGGGTCTGTTAACCAAAGTATATGCAACTTGGGCCGGTTATCCGATACAGGACACCAGCAAATGGGAAGCAGCCGCAAAAACAGCTAAAATTCTAGTAGAATCAGGAAAACATGATTTGTTAAACGATTATGAGCAATTGTGGAAAAATACTTGTAATGGTATCTGGGACCCGACAGAAAGTCTGATTGAAGTATCTTTCTACTCTCCTACATATTCAGGAAATAGCGACCCTGTAGGACGTATCGGAAAATGGAACGGTGTGAAGACGACAACTCAAGCCGGTAAAAGCGGAAGTTGTGCTGCCAACGTACAAGTGGTACATTCATTTGTGCTTGACTGGAGAGCAGAAGCTGCACCCGATCCTTCAACCGGAGAAAGCCATGACAGACGTCAGAACATATCCATTGCTAATTATAAGCACGGACATAATGAAAGTAGCACAGGTACTTCATATACAGGAACTTCTACTTAGCTGCTAAAATAACAGACGACCGCCCTACTGCATTAAGCAAAGATTTGGACCCCAAGAAAGCTGTAAAAGCCAAGCAAAGCTATACTCCAGCCAAATGGGATATTGACAAATATGTAGAAAGCGTACCTTTCATTAATAATGATAAATCAACTGTCAATTGGTATGTATTGCGCTATGCCGATGTACTGCTTCTCTATGCGGAAGCATTGAACGAATGGAAAGGTGGTCCTACCACAGATGCGTACGCCGCCGTTAACAAAGTCCGCAAACGTGGTTATACAGAGCCTGATGGAATCGTTCACTCTGAATATGTTTTAAAAGCAGGAATGGATCAAGCCGAATTCCGTAAAGCCATCCAAAAAGAACGTGCATACGAATTGGCTTTCGAAGGACATCGCCGCCTTGACCTTATACGTTGGGGAATCTATTCTGAAACCATTGAAGAAACTTATAATGCCTTAAAAGCATGGTGGGATGAAAGAGAAGATGATAAGAACACTCTAATTCCTAATTACGTAATCTATGATTACACAGAAAAGGGTAAACACGAATTAATGCCTATTCCGCAACGCGAAATGGACTTGTGCACCCAATTCAACCAAAATCCGAAATGGTAATAATCCACCCAAATACATCTCCAATATGCCAGAGAGGGGCATATTGGAGATTTTCTAAACTCTTTTCAACAAAAGTGACATTCAAAGAACGCGGATTAATTGCCTTTTCAACATTCTTGCTACAAGAACCATAAAAAATCCGTTAGCTTTGCTTTCGTTACAAAATCTACTAAAATCAATTATTTTAAAAACGAATAACATGAAAAAGAACCTTGTTCTCTTGGCTTTGGGTGCATTGACTTTCGTGTCATGCCAAACACAACCCAAAGAAGACTACAGTTGGATTAAAAAAGGCTTGGACGCAGCCTCTGCGCAACTGCAATTAACCGCAGAAGAAATTTCGTCCACTAACATGCTGCCGCGTTCTATCCGTACAGGCTATGACATGAACTTCCTGTGCCGCCAGTTGGAAAGAGACTCGCTTACTTTCAAGGATTCGCTCCGTGCGCAGCTACAGCCGACCAGTTGGGAAAACGCCGTTTGTGCAGCGTTTATGACTGGACCAGCGGTTTCTATCCGGGCTCTTTGTGGTATGCCTACGAACTGACGGGCAACGATACACTGAAAACATGGGCCATCCAATATACCAACCTGTTGAACCCCGTCCGTTACTACACCGGTACGCACGACCTGGGCTTCATGGTAAATTGCAGTTACGGCAATGCCGAGCGTCTGGCTCCTAACGACACCATTGCAGCCGTAATGAAAGAAACAGCCGACAACCTGTGCGGACGCTTCAACGATTCCATCTCGGCTATCCGTTCATGGGACTTCGGAACATGGAACTTCCCCGTTATCATCGACAATATGATGAACCTGGATTTGCTGTTCAATGTAGCCAAGCAACCGGCAACAACTCTTATAAAGACATCGCCGTAAAACACGCAATGACTACCATGAACAACCACTTCCGCCCCGACTATACCTGCTGGCACGTAGTAAGCTACAACAACGACGGTACGGTAGAGAAGAAACAGACATTCCAGGGCAAGAACGACGACTCTTCATGGGCACGCGGACAAGCATGGGCCGTATACGGCTATACCGCCTGCTATCGTGAGACGCAAGACACTACTTTCCTGAATTTCGCCGTAAAAGTGGCCGACATGATTATGAACCGTGTCAAGACCGACGATGCCATTCCTTACTGGGACTACGACGCTCCCGTAACCGAAGAGACTCCGCGCGACGCATCCGCCGCTTCCGTAACCGCTTCCGCCCTGATAGAGCTGAGCACAATGGTTCCCGACGGAAAGAAATACCTGGATTATGCAGAAAAAATCCTGAAGAGCCTGTCGGGCGACGCCTATCTGGCAAAGGTCGGCGAAAACCAGGGATTCATTCTGATGCACTCTACCGGTTCGCTGCCTAACGGTTCGGAAATCGACACTCCGTTGAACTATGCGGATTACTATTACCTGGAAGCTCTGAAACGCTTCATGGACTTGAAAGGTATCAGCTACAAAAACCTCTAATAACCAGACTGTAAACCAACAAACATTATGAATAAGACTTTTAAATATATCGTCCTGCTGGTGCTTGCCTGCTTCGTTGGCAAAGCAAATGCCCAGGAATTGAAAACCGAAGTGTTCTCGCTCCTCAACCTGGATTATCCCGGACTGGAGAAAGTAAAGGCCTTGCACCAGGAAGGCAAAGATGCCGATGCAGCCAAAGCGTTGCTCGACTACTACCGTGCACGTACCAACGTGAAGACTCCCGACGTAAACCTGAAAAAGGTTACCATCGGCAAGGATGAACAGAAAATGGCCGACGGGCTCTGCAACATACATTCTTTGCCCACAAAGGCTACCAGCCGTCATTCAATTACGGTGAAGACATCAACTGGAGATACTGGCCGGTAAAGGACAACGAACTGCGCTGGCAGTTGCACCGCCACAAATGGTTTACTCCCATGGGCAAGGCCTATCGTGTAAGCGGCGACGAAAAATATGCCGTAGAGTGGACCAAGCAGTATATCGACTGGATCAAGAAAAACCCGTTGGTGAAGATTGACAAGAAAGAGTATGAAATGACCGGTGACAACCAACTGAAAGATGACGCAGAGAATGTACGTTTCGCATGGCGTCCGCTGGAAGTGAGCAACCGTCTGCAAGACCAGACCTCCCAGTTCCAACTGTTCCTCCCGTCTCCCTCTTTCACTCCGGAGTTCCTGACTGAGTTCCTGGTAAACTACCACAAACATGCCATCCATATACTGGGCAATTACTCTGCACAGGGCAATCACCTGCTGTTCGAGGCACAGCGTATGATCTACGCCGGCGCTTTCTTCCCCGAATTCAAAGAGGCTGCTGCCTGGAGAAAGAGCGGTATCGACATCATGAACCGTGAAATCAACGTACAGGTGTATAACGACGGCGGACAGTTCGAGCTCGACCCGCACTACCACCTCGCTGCCATCAACATTTTCTGCAAGGCACTGAACATTGCCGACCTGAACGGTTTCCGCAACGAGTTCCCGCAGGAGTACCTGGATACAATCGAAAAAATGATTGTATTCTATGCCAACGTTTCTTTCCCCGACTACACCAACCCGTGTTTCAGCGATGCCAAACTCACCAATAAGAAAGAAATGCTGAAGAACTACCGCAGCTGGAGCAAGATGTTCCCGAAGAACCAGTTCATCAAGTATCTGGCAACAGACGGCAAAGAAGGCGCACTGCCCGAATATCTCTCCAAAGGTTTCCTGAAATCCGGTTTCTTCGTATTCCGTAACTCTTGGGGAACGGATGCCACGCAAATGGTTGTAAAGGCCGGCCCGAAAGCATTCTGGCACTGCCAACCGGATAACGGTACTTTCGAACTCTGGTTCAACGGCAAAAACCTGTTCCCCGATTCCGGTTCTTACGTATATGCCGGCGAGGGCGAGTGATGGAACAACGCAACTGGCACCGTCAGACCTGCGTACACAACACCGTAACGCTGAACAACAAGAATCTGGACCAGACCGAATCCGTAACCAAGCTGTGGCAGCCGGAAGGCAACGTACAGATATTGGTTACCGAGAATCCGAGCTACAAGAACCTGAAACACCGCCGTTCCGTATTCTTCGTAGACAACAGCTACTTCGTAATTGTAGACGAATGGTGGGAAGCCAGAAAGGTTCCATTAACCTGCACTACCAGATGCCGAAAGGCGAAATCGCCAACAGCCGCGAGGACATGACTTTCGTCACTCAGTTTGAAGAAGGAAGCAACATGAAGCTGCAATGCTTCGGCCCCGAAGGCATGACGATGAAAAAAGAGCCGGGCTGGTGCTCCACCGCTTACCGCAAACGCTACAAACGCATGAACGTATCCTTCAATGTGAAGAAAGACAGCGAAGATGCAGTACGTTACATCACCGTTATCTGTCCGATAAAGAACAGCGCAGACGCCCCCAAATTGTCTGCCAAGTTCAAAAACAAGACATTCAATGAAAACGGACTGGAAGTAGAGGTGAAAGTAAACGGCAAGAAACAGTCTTTAAATTACAAATTATAATATAAAAGCAACATGACGAAAGGGAGTGCCCAAAAATGAAAAGCCAATCGATAGCGATTTTAGTTTTTGAGCACTCCCTTTCTTCATAATGAAAAGCGATACATCCCGGTTATGAAAAACAATCTTTCCAATGTACTTCTTCCGTTAGCCACATTAAGCCTCGCTTCCTGTGCCGGCCAGCAAAAAGAAGAACCCAAGCGTCCGAACATAATCTTCATGATGACGGACGACCATACCACACAAGCCATGTCCTGCTATGGCGGTAATCTCCTGCAAACTCCCAACATGGACCGTATAGCCAACGAAGGTATCCGTATGGACAACTGCTACGCGGTCAATGCCCTTTCCGGCCCGTCACGCGCCTGCGTACTTACCGGTAAGTTCAGCCACGAAAACGGTTTTACGGATAATGCAAGCACCTTCAACGGCGACCAGCAGACATTCCCGAAACTGCTCCAGCAAGCCGGCTACCAGACGGCCATGATCGGCAAATGGCATCTTATCAGCGAACCGCAGGGCTTCGACCACTGGAGCATCCTGAGCGGCCAGCACGAACAGGGCGATTATTACGACCCCGATTTCTGGGAAGACGGCAAACATATCGTAGAGAAAGGGTATGCCACGGACATCATCACAGACAAGGCCATCAAATTCCTCGAAGGCAGGGACAAGAGCAAACCGTTCTGCATGATGTATCATCAGAAAGCGCCTCACCGCAACTGGATGCCGGCTCCGCGCCACTTGGGCATCTTCAACAATACCACATTCCCGGAACCCGCCAGCCTGTTTGACGACTACGAAGGACGCGGCAGAGCAGCCCGCGACAGGACATGTCCATCGAACATACCTGACCAACGACTGGGACCTGAAACTGCTGACCCGCGAAGAGATGCTGAAGGATACCACCAACCGCCTTTACAGCGTGTACAAGCGCATGCCTGCCGCCGTACAGGACAAATGGGACTCCGTATATGCGCAGCGCATTGCCGAATACCGCAAGGGCGACCTGAAAGGTAAGGCGTTAATCAGTTGGAAATACCAGCAATACATGCGCGACTACCTGGCTACCGTGCTGTCTGTGGACGAAAATATCGGCCGCCTTCTGAACTATCTTGAAAAGACCGGAGAGCTGGACAATACAATCATCGTCTACACTTCCGACCAGGGCTTCTTCCTCGGCGAACACGGCTGGTTCGACAAGCGCTTCATGTACGAGGAATGCCAGCGCATGCCGCTTATCATCCGCTACCCCAAAGCCATCAAGGCGGGAAGCACAAGCAATGCAATCTGCATGAATGTGGACTTCGCTCCCACCTTCCTCGACTTTGCCGGTGTGGAAATCCCGTCGGACATTCAGGGAACTTCCTTGAAACCGGTGTTGGAGAACGAAGGCAAGACACCCGCCGACTGGCGCAAGGCTGCCTACTACCACTATTATGAATACCCTGCCGAGCATTCGGTAAAACGTCATTACGGCATCCGTACACAGGACTTCAAACTGATTCATTTCTACAACGACATCGACGAATGGGAAATGTACGACCTGAAAGCCGACCCGCGCGAAATGAACAACGTGTTCGGCAAGCCTGAATACGCCGAAAAGCAGAAAGAGCTGATGCAACTGCTGCAGGAGACTCAAAAACAGTATAAAGACAACGACCCCGACGAAAAAGTAAACGAGCTTTTCAAGGGCGACAGAAGATTAATGAAAAACAGATAAAACCATTAAATTTATTATCATGGATAGAAGAAGTTTTCTAAAAAACACAGGCTGGTCTTTTCTGGGACTGGCAGCTTCGGGAAGCCTGCTCGGCTCTTGCGTGGCAGGAAGTAAAGAAGCAAAGAAGATTATGCCGTCGGCAAGCAACCTGAAAGTATTCTGGGGCGACTTGCACAACCACTGTAACCTCACTTACGGACACGGCGATATGCGCGATGCTTTCGAGGCGGCCAAAGGCCAGTTGGACTTTGTCAGCGTAACGCCCCATGCCATGTGGCCGGACATTCCGGGTGCAAACGACCCTCGTCTGAAATGGGTAATCGACTACCATACCGGAGCTTTCAAGCGTCTGCGCGAAGGCGGCTATGAGAAGTACGTAAAGATGAGCAACGAATACAACAAGGAAGCGAATTCCTTACCTTCATCGGATACGAGGCCCACAGCATGGAGCATGGCGACCACGTGGCGCTGAACTACGACCTGGATGCGCCGCTCGTGGAATGTACCTCTATCGAAGACTGGAAAGAGAAAGCCAAAGGACATAAAGTATTCGTTACCCCGCACCACATGGCTATCAGGGCGGTTATCGCGGTTACAACTGGAAATGCTTCACCGAAGGAGACATCACTCCGTTCGTCGAGATGTATTCCCGTCACGGCCTGGCGGAAAGCGACCAGGGCGACTACCCGTACCTGCACGATATGGGTCCCCGCCAATGGGAAGGAACCATCCAGTATGGTCTGGAACAAGGACATAAATTCGGTATCATGGCTTCCACCGACCAGCACTCCGGCTATCCGGGCAGCTACGGCGACGGCCGCATCGGTGTCCTGGCTCCGTCACTGACCCGCGACGCCATCTGGGAAGCTCTCCGCACCCGCCACGTATGTGCCGCCACCGGTGATAAAATCATCATCGACTTCCGCCTCAACGACGCTTTCATGGGCGATGTAGTCCGTAGCAACAGCCGCCGCATCTACCTGAACGTAACCGGCGAAAGCTGCATCGATTATGTAGACGTTGTCAAGAACGGCCAGATACTGGCACGCATGAACGGCCCGTTGACTCCGGTTGCACCGGAAGGCGATACCGTCCGCTGCAAAGTAAAAGTGGATTTCGGCTGGAACCGCGAAGAGCGCTATGTACACTGGCAAGGCAAGCTGTCTGTCAACAAGGGCCGTATCGTAAGCGTTACCCCCTGCTTCCGCGGCGCTGCCTTCACCTCTCCTCAGGAGGGCGAAACCGAATTCAAGACACATGTCAACCGCATCCTCTCCGTAGGCGAGAAGGAAACGGAACTGGACTTGTACAGCAGCAAGAACCCGAATACCACCACCGCAGCCATGCAGGCGGTAATCCTCGACCTGGAGATGCCGAAAGACGGCGTGCTCACCGCAGACTTCAACGGCAAGAAGTTCGAACACACACTGGGCGAACTGCTCGAAGGTTCACGTTCGCACTTCATGATAGCTGGTTGAGCGAAGCCATTCTCTTTAACCGCGCCATGCCCGAAAGCTGCTTCACCGTAGAGCACTACATGGAAGACAAAGAGCCTCAGCGCGACACCGATTATTATTATGTACGCGTGCGCCAGCGCGACGGACAATGGGCATGGAGTTCTCCTATATGGGCTGAAAGAGTTTGACAATCATGAAAAAATACGCTATAGGAATTGACCTTGGCGGTACTTCCGTGAAATACGCCCTTATCGACAATGAAGGCGTATTTCACTTTCAAGGGAAGCTGCCGTCGAAAGCCGATGTATCTGCGGAAGCGGTAATCGGCCAGTTGGTAACCGCCTGCAAAGGAGGGCAATGGCTTCGGCCTGCAACTCGGAGTGGCGGTGGAAGGAATAGGTATAGCACTCCCGGCATTGTGGACGAAACCAACCGCATTGTGCTGGCGGAGCGAGAATATCAAAGGCTGGGAGAATCTGAATCTTGCCGACCGCATCGAAGCGGAAACGGGGCTGCCCGTGCAGATGGGCAACGATGCCAACCTGATGGGACTGGGAGAAACGATGTACGGAGCCGGACAAGCGCACAGAATGTGGTGTTCCTGACCGTAGGAACCGGCATCGGCGGCGCGGTGGTCATCGGCGGCAAGCTGTTCAACGGCTTTGCCAACCGCGGCACCGAACTAGGCCATGTGCCCCTCATCGCCAACGGCGAACCCTGCGCATGCGGCTCTGTGGGCTGTCTGGAACATTACGCCTCCACTTCCGCACTGGTGCGCCGTTTCAGTAAGCGTGCCGCAGAAGCGGGCATCTCGTTTCCGGGCGAAGAAATCAACGGAGAGCTTATCGTACGCCTCTACAAAGAAGGAGACAAGCTGGCAACGGAGTGCCTGGACGAGCATTGCGATTTCCTGGGACACGGCATCGCCGGATTCATCAACATCTTCAGCCCGCAACGCATCGTAATAGGCGGCGGACTGTCCGAAGCCGGCGACTTCTATATCCGGAAAGTCAGCGAGCAGGCACACCGCTATGCCATAGCCGACTGTGCCGTGAACACTCAAATCATGGCTGCATCTTTAGGTAACAAGGCAGGAAGTATCGGCGCCGCGTCACTGGTCTTCTCACTAAACACGAAATAGTATGAAAAAGAATTTTGGAATGCTGGCGCTGATTATGGCGTTCTGGTTCACCATATCGTTTATCACCAATATCCTGGGACCGCTCATTCCGGACATTATCCATAACTTTAACCTGAGCGACCTGGCGATGGCGGGCTTCATCCCGACTTCTTTCTTCATCGCCTATGCCATCATGTCGGTTCCCGCCGGACTGATGATCGACCGTTTCGGCGAGAAACCGGTGCTGTTTCTGGGCTTCCTGATGCCGTTCATCGGCACTACGCTGTTTGCCTGCCTACACACCTACCCCATGCTGCTTGCCTCATCGTTCATCATCGGCTTGGGCATGGCTATGCTGCAAACGGTGCTAAACCCGTTGCAACGCGTTGTAGGCGGCGAAGAAAACTATGCTTTCGTGGCGGAAGTGGCCCAATTCGTATTCGGCATCGCTTCGTTCCTGAGTCCGCTGGTATATACGTACCTCATTCACGAACTCAATCCGGACATATACACGGAAGGCAGGAACTTCTTCATCGACCTGCTGGCAGGTATCACCCCGCCCGATCTGCCCTGGGTATCGCTTTACTGGGTATTCACGCTGCTGTTGCTGGTGATGCTGGTTGCCGTAGGGCTTTCCCGTTTCCCGAAAATCGAGTTGAAGGAAGATGAGAAAGGCGGTTCGAAAGACTCCTACCT
>ENA-OQCX01000237-OQCX01000237.1-human-gut-metagenome-genome-assembly--contig:-NODE-237-length-29413-cov-2.168340_pt1 | contig 29413 bp, 35 predicted proteins | sample MGYA00242762_ERZ504587 | MGnify/ENA primary metagenome ERZ504587 (study PRJEB26092, sample SAMD00036337) | human gut metagenome | host: Homo sapiens | study: EMG produced TPA metagenomics assembly of...
CATCGGTCCGTTGCTTGCTCATGGGCAGGGAGAAGCGGCGGATACGGTTGGCGGGTATGTCGAGCGAAGCATGATGTCGGCGGCGCGTGACAGGGAATGACCGTCGCGGACGGGTGTTTCGGGACAGAAGATACAGTCGGCATTTTGCAGGGCTTTCAGTCCTTTCAGGGTGATGAGTTCGGCTTCACCGGGGCCGAGGGATACGAATTGAATAGGGGACATTCTGTTTTTTTATGTGCAAAAATCGGGAAATAATCAATAGTAAGCAAGATATTCGCTATCTTTGTTACCCTTACAAATAATGGAAGCCTATGGACTACCAACTGAATACGCGTTTGAACGGCAATATCGCAATGACATCCCGCTTTCACGAAAACAAGCCGCTGCAACGCGACAAGACTCTGTATAAGTTTCTCTGGGTACAGAGCGGCACGCTCGCCATCGAGGTAGACCATATACCCATGAAGCTGGCGAAAGACGAGATTGTCACGCTTACCCCGCTGCATCATCTGACTATCAAAGAGGTGGCAGGTGAGTTCCTGACCTTTGTTTTCAACAGTAACTTCTACTGCATCTACGGACATGACAATGAGGTGTCCTGCAACGGCTTTCTGTTCTACGGTTCGTCCCGGGTGATGCGGCTGAAGCTGTCCGAGGAGCAATCGTCCAACCTGCATGATATAGTCCGCATCTTCCGTCAGGAGTCCGCCATTAATGACAATCTTCAGGAAGAGATGTTGCGGATTGTACTGAAACGTTTCATCATCACCTGTACGCGCATAGCACGTGCAAGGTTTGGTGTGGGGCAGGAGAATGAGAGGACTTTCGATGTTGTCCGTCGGTTCTATGTGCTGGTAGACCAGTATTTCCGTGAAAAGAAACAGGTGCAGGACTATGCCGATATGCTTTGCCGTTCGCCTAAGACGCTCTCCAACTTGTTTTCTGCCTGCGGACTGCCTTCTCCGCTTCGCATCATTCACGAACGGATAGATGCGGAAGCCAGACGCCTGCTGCTGTACACACGGAAGAGCGCTAAGGAAATCAGCGCCATTCTGGGCTTTGAGGACTTGGCTGCATTCAGCGCTTCTTCAAGAAAGATGACGGGAGAGAGTGTGTCGGAGTATCGGAAACAAGCACATCGGGAAGAATTGCCAACTGTTACGGAATAATTGCCATTCCACAACCGGCAGGAAACAGGGATCTTTGCAAAAACATTTCACCCGAGTGTCTCTGCGGTGAACCTAAAACAACAAAAATATGAAAACGAAATTGCAAAAACTGTTCCTTGCGGCACTGACGCTGGCCGCTTCTTCCCAAAAGTTGGGTATCAACCTCATCCGCGTGGCCATTCTTGTGATATTTGTATGGATAGGCGGCTTGAAATTCTGGAACTACGAAGCCGAAGGAATCGTTCCGTTCGTGGCAAACAGTCCTTTTATGAGTTTCTTCTACGATAAGCCTGCACCGGAATACAAGGAATACAAGCTGAAAGAGGGAGAGTTTGACGAAGCCAAGCACCGGTGCATGTAGAGAACAATACCTACGGCTTCTCCCGCGGTCTTGGCATACTGATTATGGCAATCGGCATCCTTACTTTTCTGGGGATATTCTTTCCGAAAATCGGATTGGCAGGGGCTGCGCTGGCCGTCATAATGACTGTCGGCACGCTTTCGTTCCTTGTCACTACTCCTGAAGTGTGGGTTCCCGATTTGGGAAGCGGAGAGCATGGCTTCCCTTTGCTGACAGGGGCCGGACGACTGGTGATAAAGGATACCGCCATCCTTGCCGGAGCTATCGTGGTGCTGGCGGACAGTGCAAAAAGGGTATTGAACCAATTGGAAAAATAAGACTATGAAAAAGTATGATGCTATTATTATCGGCTTTGGAAAAGGAGGCAAGACACTCGCTGCCGGGCTGGCTGAACGGAACTTTACTGTTGCTATGATAGAACGTTCGGATAAGATGTACGGCGGTACGTGTATCAATATCGGATGTATTCCGACCAAGACACTGATACATTCGGCAAAGTTGGCAGATACGAGTGCGTCCTGGGAACAGAAACGGGCATACTACCGCCAGTCTGTTGCACGGAAAGAGGAAGTTACTTCTTTCCTGCGTCAGAAGAATTACCGCAATCTGTCAGACAATCCTAATATAACGGTATATACGGGTACAGGTTCTTTTGTCGGTCCTGATGTGGTGGAAGTACGTATGGCGGAAGAAACGATTCAGCTTCAAGCCCAGCAGATATTTGTCAATACGGGAGCTGAAACTATCATTCCGCCTATCGGGGGAGTAAAGGACAATCCGAAAGTATACACTAGCACTTCCATTATGGAACTGGCGGAGCTTCCTAAGCATCTTGTTATCGTAGGCGGCGGGTATATCGGCTTGGAGTTCGCTTCGATGTACGCTTCTTTCGGATCGCAGGTGACAGTGTTGGAAAGCTATTCCGAACTGATAGCCCGTGAAGACCGTGACATTGCTGCCAGCGTGCAGGAAGTGTTGGAAAAGAAAGGCATCACTTTCTGCCTGAATGCCCGTGTGCAGTCCGTGGAAGGTACGGTGGTTGTCTATCAGGATGCCGTGACAGGCAAGATTCTGCAATTGGACGCGGATGCTATTCTTTTGGCTACCGGACGTCGTCCCAATACTGCGGGATTGAATCTGCCTGAGGCAGGAGTAGAGGTGAACGAACGTGGTGCTATTATCGTGAACGAGCATTTGCAGACTACCAATCCCAATATCCGTGCTATCGGCGATGTGAAAGGCGGACTGCAATTTACTTATATTTCGTTGGACGATTACCGTATTCTCCGCGAAGACCTGTTTGGAGCGGGAGAGCGTAAGGTGTCCGACCGTGAGCCAGTGAGCTATTCGGTGTTTATAGATCCGCCGCTTTCACGTATCGGTATGAGTGAGACCGAAGCACGTGAGAAAGGTTTGAACATTAAGGTAAACAAACTCCCCGTCTCCGCCATTCCCCGTGCCCGTACATTGGGCAATACGGACGGATTGTTCAAGGTGATAGTGGATGCCGATACCGATAAAATAGTGGGTTGCACTCTGTTTGGCCCGGAGTCGAGTGAAGTAATCAATCTGGTGGCGATGGCTATGAAGATGAGGCAGGAGTATACTTTCCTGCGTGATTTCATCTTCACACATCCTAGCATGAGCGAGGCATTGAACGATTTGATGAACTTGTAGTTTCTTTTATAACGATTTGTTCGGGAAGAGTTTGCGTATCTCCCCAAAATTGCCGAATATTGTGCCCTGAAATATAAAACCGAACAATCATGATCAGATTACCTCTCATGGGTCTTGTATTTGCGTGTGCAGTGTCTATGACTTCGTGCAGTACAAAGTCCCGGCAAGTATCCGGCAATTCCGATACTGCGGCTGTTGCGGTTTCCGTTGCGGATACCGCAACAGCCGTTATTCCCGTCTACGCCAAAGGCTATGCGGTGAAACATCTGCCGGGGAATGTGCGCCTGGTGGACATACACGACCCTCAAAAAGAAGAGGGGAATACCTTTCGGTATGCTTTGGTTCCGAGGGGTACGAAGCCTGCCGGTATTCCTGCCGATTATACCGTGATAGAAACTCCGGTGAAGCATGTTATCTGCATGACTTCCCTGCAACTTTCCAACTTCATCCGGTTGGATGCCTGCGATTATGTGGTGGGCATTACCAGTACCCGCCATCTTTTCAATAAGGAGATGAACGGGCGTCTGAAGGCGGGCAAGACATCCAAAATCGGGATTGAGGGGAACTTCGATAACGAGGTGATTATGAGCATTAATCCCGATGTTATCTTTATCTCTCCTTTCAAACGGGGCGGATATGACGCCATGCGCGAAACAGGCATTCCGCTGGTGCCGCACTTGGGATATAAGGAAATGACTCCGTTGGGGCAGGCTGAATGGATAAAGTTCATCGGTATGTTCATCGGTCGGGAAGCAGAGGCGAATGCCCGTTTTGCCGGGATAGAGAAGCGGTATAACGAGCTGAAAGAATTGGCTGCCGGTGTAAAAAAAGCGGCCTGTGGTGTTCAGCGGTGAAATGCGTGGCGGCAACTGGTATGCAGTAGGCGGAAAGAGTTTCCTTGCCGAACTGTTCCGGGATGCCGGTGCAGACTATTTCCTGAAAGACGATCCGCGTTCGGGCGGTGTGACACTGGATTTCGAGACGGTGTACAGTAGGGCGGAGAGTGCGACTATTGGCGCATCGTCAACAGTTACGACGGAATATTCTCTTACGATGCCTTGAAGTCTTTGGACCCTCGTTATGCCGACTTTCGCGCTTTTCGCGAGAAAGGAGTAATCTATTGCAATATGCGTGAGAAACCCTTCTATGAGAGTATGCCCATGCAGCCTGAGGTAGTATTGGAAGATTTGATTCATGCTTTTCATCCCGACCTGCTGCCCGATTATAAACCCACTTATTACGAGCGACTGAACTAATGAAAAGACCTGCATTGCCGTTGATGCTCCTTATACTGGCATCCATCTTCCTGCTCTTTTTGCTGAACCTGCTGTTGGGTTCCGTCCATATCCCGTTTGGCAAGATATGGGAATTGCTGTGGGGGACAGGAGCGGCTTCCAATCCCGATACGATGAGCAACCAGGAAGTTATCTGGAGCAATATCCTTTGGAAAAGTCGTGTGCCGCAGCCTTGACGGCATTGGTGGCGGGAGCGGGGCTTTCGGTCAGCGGTTTGCAGATGCAGACGGTGTTCCGTAATCCGCTGGCAGGACCTTCGGTGCTGGGCATCAGTTCGGGAGCGAGCCTGGGAGTGGCTTGTGTGGTACTGCTGTCCGGTGCTATGGGCGGTGTGGCACTGATCCGTTTGGGGTATATGGGAGAGGTGGCGTTGTCCGTGGCTGCCATTATCGGGGCATTGTCGGTCATGGCGCTGATTGTCTACGTCTCCCAAAAAGTAAAGGGGAATGTAACACTGCTCATTATCGGTGTGATGATTGGTTATGTGGCAAGTGCGTTATCGGCGTATTGAAATATTTCAGTGTGGAAGAGGATATACGGGCGTACGTTATCTGGGGGCTGGGCAGTTTTGCACGTGTCTCCGGCGACCAGATGCTGCTGTTTGTCTGTATCATGGCGGTGTTGCTGCCCTTGTCGTTCCTGCTGATAAAGACCATGAACCTGTTGTTGTTGGGCGACGGTTATGCACGTAACTTAGGATTGAATATCAAACGGGCGCGCCTGTTCGTCATATCCTGTTCCGGAGTGCTGGTGGCCATTGTCACCGCCTACTGCGGTCCTATTATGTTTATCGGGTTGGCAGTGCCTCATTTATGCCGCGCCATTTTTCACACGTCCGACCATCGCATATTGATGCCCGCTACCTTGCTGGTAGGTGCAGCCTTGGCGTTGGTGTGTAACCTGATAGCCGCATGCCGGGATTCGAGGGAGCGTTGCCCGTCAATTCGGTGACTGCGCTGGTAGGTGCGCCGGTGGTTGCATCCGTGCTTTTCAGAAAGAGAAAAGGGGAGTTGAACGAAATAAAATATCAAGTATATTGAACTCTAATATTACATATAACATTGAAGAACGAGACTATACATATCGAGAATCTTTCTATCGGCTATCCCGGTAAGAGTGATGTGAAGGTAGTGGCGGACGGCATCTGTGCAGGCATCAACAGTGGCGAGCTGACCTGCCTGCTGGGTGCTAACGGAGTGGGTAAGTCCACACTGCTCCGCACCCTGTCCGCTTTCCAGCCCAAACTGGGCGGAGAGATACGTATTCAAGGCAAAGAGATTGAGTCCTATACCGACAAGCAACTGTCGCGCGTTATCAGCGTAGTGCTGACAGAGAAATGCGACATCCGCAATATGTCCGTTACGGAATTGATAGGATTGGGACGCAGTCCTATACGGGCTTTTGGGGTACGCTTACCAAAGAGGACAGGCAGGTGGTGGAGCGAGCCGTTGCTTTGGTAGGTATTCCTCACCTTGCGCATCGGATGGTACATACGTTAAGTGACGGTGAGCGCCAGAAAGTCATGATAGCCAAAGCGCTTGCCCAGGAAACTCCCGTGATTTATCTGGATGAACCTACAGCCTTTCTTGATTTTCCCAGCAAAGTGGAAATGATGCAACTGCTGCACCACCTCAGCCGCCAGACGGACAAGACCATTTTCCTCTCTACGCACGACCTCGAACTGGCTTTGCAGATAGCCGACAAAATCTGGCTTATGGACAAGGCGAACGGCGTCACCATCGGTACTCCCGAGGACCTTGCTCTGAACGGCAGCCTTAGCAGCTTTTTCGCCCGTAAAGGTATCGTGTTTGATTTGGAAACCGGATTGTTCCGTGTAGATAATGAATATACCACGCAGATACGTTTGTCAGGGCATGGGCAGAGATACGCATGGTGCGTAAGGCATTGCAGCGTAACGGCATCCTTGCCAACCGCAACGTGGAGTCGGAAACCTACATCGAAACGGGCGATTTGAAAGGCGGCGGCGCTTTTGTCCTGCATCGTCCCGGTGAAGACCGATATGTCTCACCAGCATCGGGGATTTATTGGCGAAGCTCCACGAAATCTCATTTTGAGTAAGAAAGTGTCGGGCACGAACCCTACGGGCAGCATTCCTTTATCGGAACTTATATCCTACGGTGAAGAATGAAGCAAAGTTTCGTGGCAGGTAATTATGGAATTCTTCCGTGTCTATTACCTGCCTTAGTTGCTGGTTGATCTTTACCAATCCCACTTGTGCCTCTGCACCGATAATGAGCCTGCGGTATTCAAATGCGATTCCCACGATGATACCGCCGTCCAGCCGCCTGTTTCCGGCATTATTCTCCAATATGTTGCCGAAAGTATCTATCTTGAAAAGCCGGTTCCCGTCGGAAGAACCGGCGTCGTGATAATACGGGATGCTGCCGGATGTCTTTCCGCCCACGCCGCAGGCAATGTACGGACCGGCATTCAGCGAGGCATAGTAATCTTTTCCCAACGGCAACCTTGCAGCTATTCTGACAGGTATCTGCAAGTATAGCTCGTTCATCTTGGCGTTCTTTACATAGTCCATATCATCCTTGCCGCCTATGGATACAAACTCCAAAGCAGATTGCAAGACCCAGGTCTTGTTCAGTGTGTATTTCGCGCCTATTCCCGCTTTGCAGGCTATTCGCGTATCACAGCAAGAGTGCTTTCCGTAGAGGCGGGAAGTTCCGATTCCCGCCTCTGCATAAAAGGAGAGAGGAGATTGTGCCTGTGCGGTCGATGTGGCAACCGCCATGTACAGTATCATCAATGCCTTTTTCATACATATATTTTTCCGTCTTCGCTGATTAATAAAATCGTGAGTTCTCCATCGGGCAGCAGGGGAGCGCAGCATTGTTTGCAATGCTCTGTCAGCAGTTTGGAGAATGTCTCCAGTTTTTCCGCAGGGATAATATCCCATAGTTCCCGTGCCAGATTCATATTCCGGATAGCGGTCAATACATCTTCGTTGCATCCTGTCCGGTGCGCTATGTCCTGAATGAACTCCTTGTTCATCGTCACTTTCTTGCTATGGGTATCGAGGTGACCTTCCGCCAGTTTCACGGCTTTGCCTATCATTACTCCCAGCGTGACACGGGGAAGTTTCAGCTTATCGGCAATCTTCAGCGTCTCGCCGATGAAGTTGCCGTAATGGACAAAGGCCTGTGCCGGCAGTTCGGGATAATAAGCCTTGATGTACCGTTCGCTCTTTGCTCCGGAGCTGATAACTACACGCGGGCTGCCTGTGGCGCATGCCACTTCCATCGACTTTCGGATGGAGCTTATAAAAGCTTCGCTGGAGAACGGCTTCACAATGCCTGATGTGCCGATGATGGATATTCCCCCTTCTATGCCCAGACGCGGATTGAAAGTACGCTTGGCTATTTCCTCTCCGCCGGGTACGGAGATGGTCACAACAATGGGATCGCTCATTTTAGGCATGCGACGTAGTGAGGTACATCCTTACATTGTCTTCTATCATCTTGCGTGGCGTGGGGTTAATGGCAGGCGCTCCCAATTCCAATCCTAATCCCGGCATGGTGACGATGCCTATTCCTTCTCCGCCGGCAATGATGATATTAAAATCTTTTTGCGATGTTTCATCGTTGTTTTCATCTATATCGATCGGAAGAATGATATCCGCCTTTATCCGCATTCCATTGGTAATGTCGGGGTCATCTCCGGCGTCTTTTATGACGCTGGCTTCCGACTCCACTATCCAATTGTTGTTTATGGAACTGGAGCGGGGATATCTCTGCTGCGGCTCTACAGGAACATCTATCAATTCTCCGTTGGGTAGGATTACTGCAAACTCCGGGGGACGGGGAGTTCCCTGAATGTTGAATATATCCCATATCGCAGCCGCAGCTGCGGCTGCTGCGCATGTTCCCGTAGTGAGTCCGCTGCGCAGGGGTAGAAGCCGGGATAGTATTGCTCTACCGTTCTACGCAGGCCGTATTTCCCGTTTACGGACAAAAAGTTGGGGTGAAGCGGCGGGCGCTTTATTACAAAGATGCGAATGCCCAGTTCCTGAGCTGCTTTTAGTTTTTCGGAAAATCCGCCGGAAGCACCGCTCTCTTTGAGGATGACAGCTTCGGGGCGTATTTGCTGCATCAATAGGCGTTCGTCTTCTCCGGTATGGTAGTAACGTAAATATTCTTCGGGGAATCCCTGGTTTCTCGCTGATTCGCGCGAACTTTCACGGTCGAGAATACGGAAATAGCAACGGCTGCTTTCCATCCATAGCGCTTTCAGTTTGCTTATGCTGTTTACTCCCGTCAGTGCCAGTATTATATAGACTTCTTCCTTTTTAATTTGGCGGATAGCGTCTTCATAATTGTCGCACCATACAATGCCTTCATTATTCTCTATACGGGGGTAAATGCGTTCATAACGGATGACCGGAATCTGAAGTATGTCAGCAGTTTCACTGACGTTCCTGTGCAGCTCTTCGGCAAAAGGGTGTGCTGCGTCTATCAGCAGCGAGATGTTCTCTTTACGGCAGAAAGACTCCAGACTATCTTTATCCATGCCACCTTGCAGGCGGATGCCGTTATGCAGAGGAACTTCTTGTTCATTGCCCTTGGTTGAATAATAGAAGGGCTTTCCAGCTTCCTCAAGTGTTTGGACGGCTATGCGTCCTTCGGTTGTACCGCCTAATACTAATATCATTTTTTATTTTCTGAATAAGTGTTTGAATTCGTGTGCATACAGTCGCGACAGTCCTTTGTCGATTGCCGATAGCCTCGCCTACGACAATCATGGTTGTCAGGGTCAGGTTATTTTCTTTTACTATCCGTGCAAGGTCTTTCAGCTCTCCCCGGAAGATGCGTTCGTCCGGCCAGGTGAGGTGATAGCATACGGCTACGGGGGTTGTTTCGGGATACTCCTGCAGCAGTTCCGCCTGCACTTGTTCTGCAATGCTTGCGCTAAGGAAGATGCACATGGTGCTTTGCGAGCGTGCCATGAGATGTAGTTTTTCCCGTTCGGGCATGGGTGTCCGTCCTTCGCCGCGGGTCAGTATGATGCTCTGTACTTTCTCCGGGATGGTGAACTGCGACTTTAAAGCCGCCGCTGCTGCCTGGAAAGAAGATATGCCCGGAGTGATATGATAACTCATGCCGTATCGGTCGAAGTAGTTCATCTGTTCCTGTATCGCACCATAGATGCAGGGGTCACCCGTATGCAGGCGCACGATGAACTTTCCTTGGTCGTAGAACTCTTTCATCAGTGCAAACTGTTCTTCCAAATCCATGGAAGCGGAGCTGCGGACTGTTGCGCCCGGTTTGGCGCAAAGTGTCAGTTCGCGGGGCACGAGGCTGCCTGCATAGAGGATGAGTCTGCCTTTTCCAGCATCGCCCGTCCTCGCACGGAGATAAGGTCAGGGTCTCCGGGACCTGCACCTACAATCTCGATGTGTCCCCGGCGCTGGGCGCAGATGTCCAGGGTGGCGGCTACCGTATAGTTCTCGCCTTTGCGTTTCGGCATTATCAGTTGGCTATTTCCGGAGGACAGCAATTGCGGCTGCCTCGCTTACACTGGGTGTACCCATGTGCTTCATCACTGTTTTGCTGGGGTGGGGCACGTCCATTGTCGCCAGTTCCTCGGCCGTATAGAAGAAGACTTCGTATTCCTTTTGGAGCGATTTCACTACCGGTTCGTCACGCTTGACGTTAATCGTAGATATGGTTATGATGGATTGCGGGGAGATGTTGTACTCTTCCAGCTTTTCTATAATGCCTTTCACAACTTTTCTCGTGGGGCTTGCCTGCCGGGCAAGTCCGATGCCGACGTGCACCACGCGCGGCACATAGCAGATGGACGGTATGTCCTTTATGTTGTAATGTATTCGCGGAGAGACGATCAGTACCAGCTTGAAGCGGGATAATTTGATGTCTTTCATCTGATAGAACACCTCTACATGAGGGGGAAGGTTCGCTTCCATCCAGTCGGTTCCTTTGTCGCGGATTTCCAACAGCAATGCGGTAGGCTGTCCGGTTACAAAAAGACTGATAGCCTCGTTCATGCACGCCTTCATCTGGTCGTCGGGAGTTTGGGTAAGCCCTGCCAGCAGGTGGGTGGAAGGGCTCACACAGATGGTCGGAGACCAGCCGAAGCGTTGGGGCAGTTTGTCCAATGCCCACAGTCCGGTAAGGTCGCTTTGAGTGGTTATCACGGGTTCGGCTCCCAATGCACCGGCCACTGCCTCGGTCAGTTCGTTGCTCCGCCGATATGTCCGGAAAGGACGGAAATGGCATGTTTACCTATGCTGTCCACGCAAATTACGGCAGGATCTGTGTACTTGTCCTTCACGCAAGGGGCGATGGAACGTACGCAGATGCCTAAGGCTCCGATAAAGATAAACGCGTCGTAACGATTGAAATTCTTGACAGTGAAACTGCCGGCCGATTCGATGTGCGTACATCGCTTTCAATAGCGGGGAGTGAAAATCTCCGCTTCGGGAAATTCTTTGAGCAACAGCCGGGCGGAAGCCATTCCGGTTTCCGAAACGAGCATGATGGCCGTCTTTATGTGGGATGTTTCTGTTTTCATACAGGTTATTTGTTTCTATAATGAATATAGCTTATCTTGCTATTTTATGAAAGTGTTGCTTTCATGATTTCAATAGGGTTATAATCATTCAGTGCGATGCGTACTGACGGATGCAGTATCAGACCGGCGGCTCCGGCTCCTTCCATGAATGCTTTTTTACTGTCTGCCGATACGGAGTTAAAAACGATACAACCGTCGGGCTGTAACGCTTCCTTTATCTTCATCAGCATTTCCGGCAGATGTCCGCCGTGCCCGCCTATGAAGACGGCATCGGGACGGGGGAGAGTATCGGTCGCCGTTTGCAGGAAATCGCCTGTGATTGCCGTAATGCCCGGCGTACCGAAGCGGCGGCTGTTGATATTCATCAGTTCTTCGCCCTCGGCACGTACCTCAAAGGAAACGACCGTGAGGTGAGGGAATTGCAGCCGGGCTTCAATGGAAACCGACCCGGTGCAGAAACCGATATTCCAGAATACACGGCGGTGGTTCAGTTCCAGCGCTTGTAACGTAAGCAGGCGGATAGGTGCTTTGGTTATCATACGGGTACGTCCGTCCAAATGTGCGAATTGTTCGTCGGGGATACCAAAAGGGCGGGCTTCGGGAAAAGAGGTGGCGCAAAGCAACAGATTGTTGGGATGCTCGAATCCGTCTTGCGTTGCTTCCTGTAGTGTCATGTGGCGGATGCGTTCTTTTTCGGGGTTGCTAAGATGCTCGCTACATACATGGTGTAACGGTCGTATCCGTATTCCAGCATGCGGGCTGCGATTGTAGCGGGCGTATGTTCCCGGTCGGTAAGGATGCCTATCTTGGGAGCGCGTTCAATCAGGGCGCGGTCGAATTCATTCCAGGGACGTCCCGTCAGCGAAACGGTTCGCATATCGTCATAAGGCATTACGAGGCGGTGTGCTAATGTTTGGAGAGAATTGAAAGAGGGGTATAGCTTGATTTCAGCATCCGGCAATTTCCGTTTCACCGTATTGGCAAAGCCGAAGAACAGCGGGTCGCCCGAAGCGAAAACGATAATTTGCCGGGGGACGGTATCCGTTTGTCCGTATCCGTCACTGCTGAACACTTTCTCATATTGTGAGAATACGTTGTCCAATGGTACGGTAATGGAAATCCATTCCGCATCATTCGGCAACAAGTTTCCGACAATCTCTTTGTGTCGCACTCCTCCCGAAAATACTTTCCCGTGCCGTATGTGTTCCAATACTTCCGGCGGAAAGAAAGGCGTCCGGTTATCGTCCGTTCCTATAATGATAAATTTTCGTTGTATAACCATTCGCTTACCACTAATCGTTAATTCTTAATCGTTGTTTCACACGTCTCGTCCCGGTCGTAACTGTTCCGCATCATTGTAGCACAAAACGGCGTTTACTAATGTTGCAGCAAGGTTGCTTCCGCCTTTGCGTCCTTCTACAATTATTTTCGGGATGGCGGTGAAAGGCTTTGTCATGTGCTTGGACTCCTGTACGTGTACGAAGCCCACCGGAGCGGCGATAATCCCAGCCGGATGCGCTTTCCCTTTGCGTATAAGATCGCATAGTTCCATTAACGCTGTCGGAGCGTTGCCGAATACAAAAAGGGCGTCTGGATGGTCTTCAACGGCAAGGCGTGTGCCCGCTTGTGTGCGGGTGATGCCTTTCTCCGTTGCCATTGCTGCGGTACGGGGATCGCCGAGATAGCATTTCACCTTTACGCCCAAACGTTCCAAAGCTCCTTTACGAATGCCGCTGGCAGCCATTGTCACGTCTGTAACGATGGTCCGTATGCGTTTCCCGATGATACCTTGATATAGTGTTTCCACTGCTTTTTCGTCTGTGTGCAACAGCTTTTCCATTTCAAAATCTGCGGTGGTGTGGATGGCGTGTAGCAACGCCCATTTATGGTCGAGGGGAATGTCCCGGTTCCTGAGCTCTTTCTCGATGGTACGGAAGCTCCGTATCATGATGTCCTGCCCTTTACTAGCTCCATACTGGGTATTCCCGGTCGCAACCTCCTCCCGGTAATATCCCCGCGGAGTAATCATCGTACCGTTCCATTCGTACGATTGCGAGTTGCCTATCAGTACTACGGTAAACATATCCGTTTTTTCGGGGTCGAACGCTTCCAACGTCGTTATGTGCACTTCCTGTTCGGGACGCCCTGCCTGGCGTACATAGCCTACGGGGGTCTGTGGTGAACGTCCTTCTTGCAGGAACAACTCTTTCAGCCGGTAAAGTTGCCAATAGCGGCCTTCACTTTTGGGATTGTAGACGGCTGTCACGAAATCGGCTGCGGCAGCGGCAATGATACGTTTCTCAATGCGTTCCCACGGGGTCATCAGGTCTGAGAGGAAGATAACGCAGAAGTCATGTCCACAGGAGCTCCCAGCAGGAAGCCGCTTTCTGGAATGCGCTGATACCGGGCAGGGAAATAATCTCTGCGTTACTGTTCCGTTCCCGCTTCATTTCATACACAAGCGGCGTCATACCGTAAATCCCTGCATCGCCCGAACTGATGACGCACACCGTTTTTCCCTGCTCCGCCAGCTCGAAAGCTTGCTCGGCGCGGATACGTTCGCGTTTCATTCCTGTATCTATACATTCCGTATCGGGGCGCAGGTACGGAGTGACAAAGCGGAAATAGTATTTATAGCCCACCACTGCATCCGCTTCCTGTAAAGCGGCAACAACAGCGGGTGTTATGTCTTGCTTATTGCCCGGACCGATGCCGGCGATGATTATTTTGGGTTGTTTCATTTGCTATCTGACTTATTGCTGTCTGTTCTGCAGAGCATGGTAAGTGTTACGCCTGCAGTTCACAAAGATACATTCTATTTATCACATTATGGCATGAAAAGGTGACTTTCTCACTCGTTTTTTTCCCCTGCCGCATATACCGCTTTCTTTTCCATGATGCCCTGTGTGCGGTGCTTCAGTCCGAAGCGGATATGGTCTACGAATATCTTTTGTATTTCAGGGATTTGCCCTAAACCTTCCATGCGCACATGAACGGTATAACCTTCTTTTTCAAGCATCTCCCGCCATTCTCCGGCAATATCGTTTTTGGCGTGGTCGCCGGCTACAAACATAAAAGGAACGAGTGTCACACTCTTTTGCTTTGGCCGCTTTCAGTTGTGCAACATGGTTTCAAAGGTGGGATAGCCTTCGATGGTCCCCACATGGAAGTTACCGAATCCGGCTACTTTCAGCATATAGTCCATCTGACTGTATGTAGCAGTACCGGGCGTATAAGTGCCATGCCCTACCAATACGAAGTGTTCTTTACCCTTTTTCTTTGCACTCTGCTGCACCGAAGCATTGAGGCGTTGTCCTAAAATATCAGTTACTTTTTCCGCATCTTCCACCGAATAGAGTAGGGGAGTGCCTACGCGTATCTCCTTGAAGAAAGGCAGTACGCTTTCCACATCACGGCGGAGCGACTCCATTTCCACACCGTCAATGATATTGGTACTTTGCACAATAATGTGTGTGTAGCCCTCTCCACGCAGTTGGAGTAGCGCATCCAGCGGGGTATTTTTGACAACGCCGCGTGTCTTGAGGCGGCGTATGATGATGCGCGAAGTATAGGCTTCGCGAAACTCCAGGTCGGGAAAAGCCTTGCGTGCTTGGGCATTGATAGCATCAATCGTCTGCGTACGTGTATCATCGTGCGTCGTGCCGAAGTGTACCATAAGCAATGCGGCCTTTTCGCCAGGTTTCATGCTTGCAAGCATATCGCTCGACACGAAGTTTCCCCCTTCGTGAGCGGAGCAGAAGAGAGAAATGGCAAGGAGCAGGGAAAGGAGAGATGTTTTCATAAATAAAAGTAATTACTGTTTTGTAAAAATGATTGCTGTTTTTTTATTTCTTAAACCGTACCGACAAACTCACGTATACCGAGCGTCCCGGGCTGAGCGTGGAGAAGTTATTGTTCCAGGGGCGGTCATCTTTCTTGTCGAAGATATTCTCGATACCTACGCCCGGTTCCAGAACCACGGATTGCAGATTGAAGGTGTGGCGGGTATTCAAATCCCATTGCTGGAATTTGGGAGCGTAACCGTACGTTTGCGAGTAGCGTTCGCCTTGCAGGTGTCCGTGCACGTTTACGTTCAGGCGGTAGAAGCTCCAGCGTGTTCCCACTGGCCGTTGATGTTCCCCATGTGCTGACGCTTTGTCTATGGGCGACACTTTGTAACTGCCGTCGGCTTGCAACTGCTTGGCCTCGGTGTCCATGTACGTGTATCCGCCGCCTGCCCTGAAGCCCGCGCCTAGGTTCAGGCTGGCGTTCAGGCTGATGCCTTTGGTCTTGGCTTTGTCCACGTTGTCGCGCTGACGTATCTCGTCGAAGGTGGCGTGCTTGTCGTCCAGTCCCATGTCGTGTATCTCCTGATCGGAGAGGGTGCGGTAGTTTATCATGTCGCGGATGTTGTTGATGAACCCGGTGACGGACACGGAGAGCCGGCGGTAGTTGTACTCCGCATTCAGCGAGTAGAAGTTGTTCTTTTCTGGTTTCAAACCGATGTTGCCCGTGGTGTAGCGGTTGCTGGTCTTGGATTCGTCGGTGGCGTAAGTTGCGACAAGGTAGGCGTGCGGAAGCCTGCCGCGTAGGCGGCACGCAGGTTCAGTCCGCCGAGCTTGTACATCAGCGATACGTTGGGAGTGGCATAATTCTTGAAGTTCTCGTTGTAGATGTAGCGTATGCCCAGTACGGCTTGCAGGTTCAGGGGCAGCTTTATTTCATCCTGTGCGTAGAAAGCGAGGGTGTACATGTGGCGGGAGTCGATGTTGTCCGATTCGCTCTCCAGCCCCTCGTTTACGTATTCTACGCCGGCAGACAGTTTGTTGCGGCTGCCCAGGCGGAAAATACCCTTGATGTTTCCGTTGTAGTATCGCACTTGTTTGCGGGTCACCCGGTCGCCCGGCAGATAGCTGCCCGACTTCTTGAAGTACATATAGTTCGACGAGTAATTGTCCGAGTAGACTCTGCATCGATGTAAGCCGAACGGTTTATCATGTACTTCATGCCGGCGCCATAAGTATAGGTCTCGTGTTTCAGATTGTAGGTATAGGCGTCTTTCTGCACGAACTGGTCTTTGCTTTTGGCATAGTAGGTGGCGTCCTGCGGACGGCGGGTTTTGTTATCATAATAAGTACCGCGCGCGTAGAACGACAGTTTGTCTGTGGCATTGAACACGAAACGCTGGTTTACGGTGTTGGAGTAGAAGCCTACGGAAGTAGGGCGTCCCGTTTCGTAGCCGTTCTCTCAATGTTGTTGTTCTGCCAGCTTCCTGCCTGACGGCGCTGGTAGGAAGTATAAGAGGCGAACTTGCCCGCATTGACATCGGCATTGACGCTCTCCGTCAGTCGTCCCTCACCGGAGTAGTGAGTATAGCTGGATACGTTCACGGTGTTCCGGGTATCGTCCGTGATGATGTTGATAACACCGCCTATGGCATCGCTTCCGTATAGGCGGATGCCGCGCCGTTCAGTATCTCGATGCGCTTGATGTTGGCCACGTTGATGCGCGTGTAGCGGTCTTCACCAGCCAGACGTCTGCCGTTTTCCAATATCAGTATGTAGTCCTCGTTGATGCCGTTCAGGTCATGGTAGTGCCCATGCCGTTGGTGTAGGAAGAGATATTGGGCGTCAGCTTCACCAGCGCTTCTTCCAGCTAGATACGTTGGCGCTGCCTATTTCTTTGGCTGTGATTACGGATACGGGAACGGGGCTGTCTGTCATGCGGCGGTGCGTACCGGTTCCGGTCACTACCACCTGGCTGAGGTTGCTGTAACTCTCCTCCAGCTTTACAAGGATGTTTTCTTCTTGTCCGTCCGCGGTGTATTTTTTGGGGGTGAAGCCGATGTAGGAGAAGCGCAGCGTGTGTTGTCCGTCGGGCAGATTGTCGATGATAAATTCTCCTTTTCCGTTGGTGGCGCATCCCGTCAGACTGTTGTCTACGCGGATATTTACCCCTGCAAGAGGCTCATTCGTGTCGGCGCTCACCACCTTTCCACTCAATGCGGTTTGGGCATGGAGCAGGGGTGTCAGGCAGCACAGTATGGCTGCCAATAAATAGTTGGTTTTCATTTATTGAAAAATGTAAGATTAATACTTGTCTTCCTGACCCCGGGAAGGCGTTGACTGTGTAATTGCCCAGGCAGGTTTCCTGACTCAGCCCTACGGAAAACGACACCTTCCCGTCCCCGGTCTGCGATGGCTCAAACTGATGTTTGCTCTCACCAACAGCCGTCTGTAAGACAGTGGTATTGTTTTGAAGAATGTTTTCCGTATGCTCCGTTGCTGCAACAAGCAGGCGGAGCAAAGTGGCTTTACAGTAGCGGGCACTGTTCCGGTTTCGCACCGGATTCCCTTTTATACAACTCGTTGGAATAACGGAGTGTATCACCTAAGCGGTGACAAATATAGATATTATCTCTGGAAAAATCAATTAGGAATGAATAAATGATGATGGCGTAACTAGTGGCCAATGACTTATGAGGATGGATTGTACCTGTCTGAAAAAAATAAAATTCTTACACTGTTTTGTTGTGTAATAGAGTAGTTTCTTTTTACGAGGAATAGTAGGTTATGATTAAAATGAGTTAATAAAAACCAATTTTGGATTCTACGGCAGAATTTTTAGTATATTTATTAACAATTTTCAGTTGTGATATAAATGACCTTGACTATTTTTTTCAATGGCGCTGATTTATATGTGGAAGAATTGTTGAATGACAACGGCTGTACTACCTAGTACTGTGGCATTGTTTGCATTATTTAATGCTGGCTTAAAACCAACATTAAAGACTATAAAGATAACAGGAACGGATGCCCTTTCATTGTGATAGATGCTTACAATGAGGAAAGGGTGTTGAAATACAATGAGAGACAATTTAAAAAAAATAGCAAAAATTATGATATACATGAAGCTTATTAAATATCTGTTTTATATATTTATGCTATTGGGAGTAACGGGTGTATGGGCACAAAAGAGCGACATACGCTTGGGAAAATTACTCAATAATGGCGATTGGTTTACACTGGAAGAGGAATATCCTATGATTAAAGATAGCGTGCAAACTCCTATGCTCAGATTAATGTCTGAAGCCTTATTGGGATATTATTTCAATCGCCCGGACGAAACGATAACGTGTGTAGACTCGTTGTTGCAACATTATCAAGCTGAACTCGGACTTGGAAATATAGCCTCTATGTTGCTTGTAAAATCTATTGTAGAGGCAAATAGGGGTAATTATGCCGTGGCTGCCGATATATTGAAGGATTTTACATCGCAGCTAAGGGAACAAGGTGTGGCAATGGATTACACTCAAATAGATGAAGCAGTCCAGTTTTACGACCGCTTCCGTAATTGCCCACCAATGAGCATAGAACTCCCTCAAAAAAATACTGTGATAGCAATGAGTAACGACAGCATCAGACTGAATATAAAAAACGATACAGTACAGAGGGGAACTAGCATGTATGTGTCGATAACAGTGAACAGTAAACAGTATAAAGCAATATTTGACACAGGTGCAAGTACCACTTTCATGTCGGAAGCATTTGCTAAAAAGACAGGTGTGAGATTGATTGCAGATTCTTTACAGATACATGGTGGTATAACGGTTTACGGACAATCGGGTATCTTGGACAGCATGCAGATAGGTGATATCATAGTAAGGAATATTCCTATAACGATAAATAAGGACACAACACTGAACAAGGTAGAAGATATTGACTTTCTTATTGGGGCAGATGTAATGGCATTGCTGGGAGAGATACAAATATTTCCTCACAATGGGAAAATAGTAATTCCCACATTGTTGACGGAAAAACCTGCAAGTGGCAGCAATATATACATGGACAATCGCTCTCTTATACTAAAAGGGGAAAGCTGTGGAAAATCACACAATTTCTTCTTCGATACAGGTAATGGCCTTGCCGCTCTATCTCATAATTTTTACGAAAGTAATAAAACAGAGATTGATGCAAAAAGTAAACGTGTTAGGAGACTTACGGGCGGAATTGGTGTTGTAGAGGAACGCGACATGTTAATTTTGCCCGAATGGTCGTTTCAATTTGGTGGAAGAAATGTAGTGCTCAAGAATATTGCAGTGGGGCTTGAAAATAACAGACTTGTGCCCTACGCAGGTAATATTGGAATGGCACTTATCAACCAATTTGACAAGGTGACTATCAATTTTGATAAGTGTTTTGTGATTTTGAGTAAGATGTACTTATCTTGTTTGGCTTGTGGAAAAATGTTGTCTTTTAGCGTTTGGGTAATTTCTTTTATGTAGCCAAAGAGGAGCAATATTCTTTAAGGCTTTGATTTAATAGTTTGATTATTAATATAATATGCGGGTGCTCCTCTGTAGATGAGAAATACCCGCATATTTTTTCTGTCTCAGCCTTTCCTCTCCTTTTTTCCCTTATTGAATTAAGAAAATGGAGGACAAATATTATACTTCCGGCTGATATCCTTCACCGTTTTCCCAGGCATCGGCATCCCATTGCTCTTTCAGGTGATTCACCCAGATTGCGCGGATTTCGGGATAGCTGCCAGAGCCTTGATACCGCAGCCGTCTTTGATACCGTGATCGGCATCAGCTTGGCCTACGGGATGGGCTTCAAATGTTCTGTCTACCTTGAAACCTGCTTTCTCCAGACGTTCGCGCCAACTGTACTCGTTGGTATTGAGTTCCACTTTATCCAAGCCTTTGTTCTCGGCTATCGCTTCGATGCCCCATAGGTCGTTGTGGGCATGGTCACCGGCGATGGACATGAAAGGAGCGAGGTATACGTTTACTTCATTCGGCTCCAGGTTATTGTCCTGGCAGTACTTCATCACTTGCGAATAGATGCAGCCGGGATAGTCGGCTATCATTTGGGCGGCAGGTACTACCGGGATACGGTCTACCGCTTTCTCTTCCTCTTCTTTCGGCCAGAAAAGCATTTCTCCATAGTCTACAGTACCTACGAAGATATTCTTGTTTGTGGCAAGAGTATGCAAGGCGGTTTGGACTTCGGAGTATTTGGTGTTGGCATTGTAGTTCACATCAGGGTTACCGTGCCCCATCAGGAGAACGATGTTCTTCTTTTCAGCCAGTTTGTTCTTGTAGTGGTTGTAAAGGACCTGTGCCACTTCGTCCGTATCATCATCGGTAGAGAGCAGGTTGGCGCCTTTCAGCACGTCGATGTGCGGATACCAGTCAATCATAAAGTTTTTCTTGATATCGGTATTCATTAGAGAAAGGTATTCCTCGCCGGGAATGACGTGAAGCGACTGTACGGCTACGTGTGTATATCCTGCATCGCCGATGGCTTTCAGCCATTGGTCCAGTTTGTAGCGCGCTTCGCCGGTAGAAGCCTCTGCACGGCCGATGCAGGTACGTGAGGTGAAAGACATATAGATGTCTGTTTGAGGGAACTGCTTCCGGAAGTCGGCGATGATTTCGTTGTAAACGTCCAATGACTCATTATAAGTGCTTCCGAAAGTACAGAGTAGGATGGCGGTGTCATGCTTCTTGGTTTCGGCTACTACCCTGGTTGCAGGGTTTACGGTACTTTCCGCATCGTCGTCATCGCTACAGGAGGTGAATCCTGTGCAAGTTGTGGCTGCTACGAGAGCCGCCATCAGATAAAACTTGAAATTTTTCATACTTTGTTTGTAAATTGATTAATAAAAAAGATGTTTTTCTCTATTTTGCCCCGCCCCCGTTCTTGAACTTTATAAGCGCCGATGCGTAGAAATTCCTTCCCGGCGTGCTGGTAGCCCGGTTACGTCCGAAAGGAGTGCGGTCTACGTAGTTGAAGAGGTTGTCTACACCTATGTTCATTGTCAGCGTCCAGTGCCGCATCTTCATTAGGGTATGGGCGGTGTTGATGCGCCATGTCTGGAAGCCGTCGGCATCGTTGTCGTTAACGTAGTGGCGGGTCGACTGGTATCGGCCGTACACTCCCAAGCCGAAGCGGTAACAGTGCCAAGTGTACTGCCAGGTGGTGTTGAGCGTGGCATTATGGTTGGATGTGGCGTCGATGTAGAGGTACTTCATGTAGTTATCGCCCGTATCGGCGGCATACTGCGCTTTCGGATCGGCATAGCTGTACCCACCGCCCAGCATGATGTCTTTCGTGGGGCGGTAGTTGAAGGTGAAGTCTATGCCATAGATGCGGGCTTTCGTGAGGTTGGTGTATTTCTTGCTTTTCTCTATTTCGAGGAGCTTTTCTTCGGGGGTGACTTTTATCTCTACCAGCTCTATCATGTTGCGGATGAAGTTGGCATATCCGGTCAGGCTCGCCTGGAACTTGCTTCCTGCATACTCCACGCTGATGGAAGTGTATTGTGAGGTTTGCGCCTTGAGGTCTGTATTGCCATGATAGGCGGTGAGGGAGCTGCCGCCGATGCTGCCTGTGTGTTCATAATAAAGCTCTTTGATGGTAGGCGCCTTGAAGCCCATGGCATAGGAAGCGCGCAGGTTGAAGTTACCGGCTTTGTAGAGTGCGGATACTTTGGGGCTGAGGTTCAGTCCGGTTTCCTTGTGTTGCGTGCCGCGTACGCCGGCAGTCAGTATAAGGTTGCTTGTGGCAGTCCACTCTTCCTGCGCATAGGCGGCGAGCGTATAGACGGAAGCGATGTCGCCTGCTATGTGGTGAGGCGATTCCAGACGGTTGTACTGGTACTCTATGCCAGTATTGAGGATGTGCCGGTCGCCGAAGTAAAAGATACCTTTTACCTGCGCCAGCACTTGTTGCTGTATGCTCTGCTTGATACGCTGGCCGGGGTAGTAGGTGATGCGGTCGCCGTCTTTGAAGTAGTCGGTGATGTCTTTCAGCTTATAGTCGTAGAAGTAACCGTAGCGACCGTAAGAGAGGTCGGCGGTGAGGTAGTTGCGCCCGTTCAGCTTGTACCTGCTTCCGGCGGCAAAAGTATAGTTGCGGTAGTAGAAGTCGTTGGGCAGGTACTTCCACGGGCCGTGCGTACGCATCACCCAACGTTCGTAGTACGTTCCTTCGGCGGTGAGGTTCAGTTTTCTGTTTACCTGCCATTCCAGATTCTCGGAAAGAGTGTAGTTGCTGGAACGGTTTACGGTAAGCATGGTGGAACCGGGCTTCAGTTGGTTCTGATCCCATTGCATATCCGTATTGCGCCAGCCGTCGGTGTGCCGGAAGTTGATACCGGTCACCGATTTCAGTTTGCCGTAGCCGAAGCCGAAGTTGGCGCTTTGCCGTACATCGCCATGCTCGCCCACACGGGTGGTGCTGGTGAGTTCCATTTTCTCTCTGCTCCGTTTGGTAATGATATTGATGACTCCGGCAATGGCATCGCTGCCGTAAAGTGAAGAGCGGCGCCTTCACGATTTCGATGCGCTCTATGTTGCGGGATTCAGTTGGTTGAGTCGTTTTGTCCGCCGATGTCCCGTTCATGCGCTTGCCGTTTATCATGATGAGGATATAGTCGTTGTTCAGTCCGTTGAGCTGGATATGGCTGCCCATGTCGCCGTCATGGAAGGTGAGGGAAGGCTGAGCCCGCTGAGAAGGTCGTCTATGCTGCGCGCCTGATATTGCTCCAGCGCTTTTCCCGTGAGCACCTCTGTCTGCACGGGGGCGTCTTTCAGGTAGTGCTCGGTTCCCGTACCTGTTACCACTACTTCGTTGAGCAGTAACGAGAGTTCTTTCTCATCTTTGTTTTTAAGGATACTTTGTGCCGGGGCGGATTGCATCACACCGCACAGCAGTACCGTTTCAAGCCAATACTTGTGCTTCATCGTCTACCGATTTTTCGTTGATAAAACAAAACGGCACTTCGCTTCTGTGTGCGAAAGATAATGGCTCGAAAGAGTAAAATAGGAATCCTATCGTATCAGTATAGGGGACATCGCTTCTAATCCTGGAAGCTTAGTGCTCAAGTTACGGAAGTTGGTAGGTATTCTGGCTCTCCTCTGCTTGTATTACCTTCCCATCGCGTTGCCGCGACAGTGGCTTTTGCGGATACAAACATCTTTTATTGAGGATTACAGCTGCAGGTACAGCTCCGGTTTTGCACCGGATTCCCTTGCATCGGCAGGCGGATATGCCTTCCCGATTGCCAATTCCGGGGATAAAGATAAATACTTTTTATATATTATTCAGCTTTTTCTTCTTGATTATTTTCTTTTTTCTTCATTTTGTCTTTCTATCGGTAGTATTCCTCTGCTTTTGCAAGTGTTTCCGGCTTGCCGATGTCGAACCAACGGAGGTCCTGAAGCGGATAGCCCTGTATGCAGACCGTTTCGCACACGGATAGATAAAAAGGAATAATGGAGAACTTCCCTTCCATTGTCCCCTTTCCATATAGCGGAAAAGGGAAGGGGATATGACGTGAATGCCACCGAAAGCCATTTCCTTGTATTGCCTTTCTTGGAAAGAGAATCCTTCGGGCTTGGTTTCACCGGTGGATTTGTTTATCCAGCCGTGCAGGCGGTTGGCATCGTCCAGCAGCAGGTAGCGTGATGTCTGCCGTTGACTGACGAGCAGTGTAGCCTCTGCATTGCTTTCCCGATGATGCCGGTAAAGCTCTGCAAGATTGATGTCGGAAAGGATGTCGGCATTGTGCACCAGGAACGGTTCGTTGCCGTCCAGGAACGGACGCGCTTTCTTTATCCCGCCACCGGTGTCGAGCAGCATATCCCGTTCGTCACTGAGGTGGATAGTGATGCCGAAATCGTTATTGGCGCGGAGAAACTCGATAATCTGTTCTCCAAAGTGGTGGATATTGACCGTAATGTCATTGAATCCGGCTTCTTTCAGCCGTAAAATCACCCGTTCCAGCATCGGTTTTCCGGCTACGGAGATGAGTGCTTTTGGGGTGTGGTCTGTCAGCGGACGAAGGCGGGTTCCCAGTCCGGCGGCAAATATCATTGCTTTCATAAAATAATAGGATGACGGGCGGTATTACTGTTTCGCGCTAAAATTCTGTTCTATGTTCTGTTCTCTGTGTATCAGGTTCACTTGTACGCCGAACTTCTTGTTGAGGTGTTCGGCAAGGTGTTGGGCCGAATATACGGAGCGGTGTTGGCCGCCTGTACAGCCGAAACATACGGACAGGTTGGTAAATCCCCGTTCCATATACGTTTCACGGATGCATCTACCAGACCATATACGTGTTCGAGGAATACGGCGATTTCCCCATCCTCTTCAAGGAAGCGGACAACGGGCTCGTCGAGGCCGGTGAAAGGCTTGTAACGTTCGTATTTGCCAGGGTTGTTTACGGCACGGCAGTCGAATACGAAACCGCCGCCGTTGCCGGAAGAATCTTCGGGGATACCTTTTTTATAGGCGAAACTGGTGACTTTTACTACTAGGCGACGCTTTTGCAGGTCGTCGGTGAATTGTTTCAGTTCGGTCAGCCTGTGCAGGACTTTACAGAGATACGGATATTCGGGGTAAGGCTCCTGCAACAGCTGGCGCAGGTTTTCAATGGCGAAAGGCACGCTTTGGATGAAGTGGGGCTTCTTCTCGAAGTAACCGCGGAAGCCGTATGCGCCCAATACCTGCATGGTGCGGAACAGTACGAAATGACGGAGTTGGGCATAGAAATAGCTTTCATCTACCGGCTGGTATTTGCGCAGGGCTTCGATGTATTCTTTCAGAAGTTCTTGGCGCAGGCTGTCGGGATAATTGGCCTTGGCTTGCCACAGGAATGAGGCCACGTCGTAGTAGACAGGTCCTTTGCGTCCGCCCTGAAAGTCGATAAGCCAGGGTTCGCCATCCTTAATCATTACGTTGCGGCTTTGGAAGTCGCGATACATGAAAGTAGCGGAACTGCTGCGGAGAAGCACGTCTGCCATTTTCTGGAAATCATCTTCCAGGCGGTCTTCCTGAAAATCCATGCCCGTTGCCTTGAGGAAACAATACTTGAAGTAGTTCAAGTCCCACAGAATGCTACGACTGTTGAACTCAGCCTGCGGGTAGCAGTAGGAGAAGTCCATGCCGTCGGCTCCGGCAAATTGCACGGCGGGTAGCAGGCGCATGGTCTTACGAAGCAATTGCTTCTCCTCTTCATCGAATACGCTTGTCTTGCGTCCTTTTTCGATGGCGTTGAACAGAAGCGTATCTCCCAAATCTTCCTGCAAATAGTAAATATCGTCTTCGGAACGGATAAACACTTCGGGCACGGGCAATCCTTTCCGCGGAAATGCTCTGCCATATAGAGAAAGGCACGGTTTTCCTCAACGGATTCGCCGCTTACCCCTATCAATGTAGGCGTACCTTTGAGGCGGAAATAGCGGCGGTTTGAGCCGGAAGAGGGAAGTTCGTCGATGGCTTCGGGTTCGTGCCCGGTATGTGTGATGTAGAGTTTTTTAAGTTCTTCGGTTATCATAGCGTTTTTTTATATTTGGCAGCTAAGATAAGACTTTTACCGGATATATTATTACCTTTGTCCGACAAAATCCATAACAACCCTTTTATACTTCATATCTTATACCCTAAATAACATGCGTCACGTTTCTCAGTTTCTCATAGCAGCCCCCACATCGGGTAGCGGAAAGACCACCGTAAGCCGCGGACTAATGGCTTTGCTGACACAAAAAGGATTGGCGGTACAGCCTTTTAAATGCGGTCCGGATTATATCGATACCAAATATCATGCGGCTGTATGCGGACGTGCATCCATTAATCTGGATACGTTTATGGCTTCCGGTGAACATGTGTGCGAACTCTATGCACGTCATGCCGTTTCTGCGGATATTTGCATTGTGGAAGGGATGATGGGAATGTTTGACGGATATGATCGCGACCGGGGCTCTTCGGCGGAGATAGCTCAGTTGTTGCAACTTCCAGTCGTGCTGGTGGTGGATGCCAAGTCTGCCGCTTATTCAATGGCTCCTTTGCTGTCGGGATTCATCCATTTTCGTCCGGATATACGGATTGCGGGGGTGATATTCAATCGTGTAGGGTCGCCCCGCCATTATGAAATGCTCAGGGAAGTGTGTGCCGAGATAGGCATAACCTGTTTGGGGTATCTTCCAAAGGAGAAAGTGCTGGAGCAGGAATCACGTTATTTGGGACTTGATTTCAGTCGATCCAAAGGCACGGATGCCATAGGTATTCTGACAAGGTTATTGGAGCAATGCGTGGATTGGAAACTGCTGCTGGCGAAGACGGCGGTTCCGTTGCGGGAAACGCGGGAAAGGGATAGGGAGTTTGTCGGCGGTAGGAAACCGGGCAACCTGCGTATCTTGGTGGCACGTAACGAGGAGTCTTTCTCTTTCATTTATGAAGAACATTTGGAGATGTTGCGCGGAATGGGTCGTATCTCTTTCTTCGATCCGGAAAAGGATGTCCCCATAGCGCAGGACACCGATTTGTTGTACTTGCCGGGCGGGTATCCAGAAAAACATTCCGTGACGCTTGCCGGAGCCCGTCAGGTGAAAGAATCCGTTCGGGAGTATATAGAGCGCGGCGGAAAGACGCTGGCAGAGTGTGCGGAATGATTTACCTTTCGTATGCCATAGGTTATGACAAACGGGAGCATGAGAGTGGCGGCAGCGGGTTCGACAGAATGGCGGGTGTGTTTCCTTTTTATATCTCCAATGAGAGTGAATATCGAAAATTGACATTGGGGTATCGTAGCTTCGACTATAAGGGGCAGCGTTTGCGGGGGCACGAGTTTCATTATACGCAGTTCGGCAAGTCGGGGACGGCTCCCGATGACAGTAAGAAAGAGCTGTATATGCCGCCTACCGTCGTGCAGGTGTATAATGCCAAAGGGCAACCGGTGAACACGCCCGTATTCCGCTACAAGAATACGATAGCAAGTTACACGCATCTTTATTGGGGTGAAACGGATATAATGAGGTTATTTGAATAGCATACGCTGAAAGATGAAAAAAGTATATACGTACGGGAGACAAAGGAACCACCGGCATTCATGGCGGAGCGCGTGTTCCCAAAGATGATATTCGCATCGAGCAAACGGCTGTTTGGACGAACTGAATGCCGTAATAGGAATTGTACGTTCCATGCTTCCTGCCGAAGACAAATTGGCAGGAACTGCTGCATACCATTCAAAGAGACTGATGGTAGTGATGAGCCATGTAGCTACGCCCGATGGCGTGTTGAACCCCAATTTTCTTTCTGCCGCCGAACTGACCGTACGCTGCGAACAGGAAATGGATGCCATGACTGCCGGACTGAAGGAGAACGGCTATTTTCTTCTGCCGGGCGGTACGCCTGTTTCTGCGCACCTGCATTTTGCCCGCACAGTGGCAAGGCGTGCCGAGCGACGCTTATGGACACTGCATCGCCAAGTTCCGCTGAATGAGGATATTTTGCGTTTTGTGAACCGTCTGTCAGATCTCTTCTTTGTCATGGCGCGTACGGAGATGCAGCGGCAGGATTGGCCGGAAGAGAAATGGCAGGAATTTGCTTATAAGAGGAAAAGACTGTAAGTTTTTCTTAATTTCCGGGTGCTGATTTGTTAACAACAGCGTATTCCTATTAAACCATGTTATAAGTAGGACCACAGTCCTCCGATAATTTGGAGATTCCCGAAATGTCCGTATATTTGCAATGTGTTTTTCATAGTATTAGATTTAAGGTTAACAAGAAGATTGGCTGTCTGGGATAGATAGCCTTTTTTATGCCTCTATGTCACTTGTCTTTATGTTACTTCGTTTATAGACTCTCCTTGTAGTGTACACCGCCCACGCACCGTATATGATTACTTGTATCCACAGCGTCAGCATCTGAGGCCAGATGTCGGCAAGGCTGCCGCCCATTGAATTTAATTTTACGAAAGCGAGTACTGCGGGGGCCACAGGGAAGACGTAATGCGCCGCTTGCCAGTACCAGGGCATCAGTTCCAGCGGGTAAGACACGCCGGAAAGGAAGATGTAACCCACAGAAAAGAAGGCTATCATTAGCAGTGGGGCTTCGGAGTCGGTAAACCAGCGGGACACGGCAAGTGCAAAGAAACTCGTGGCAAGCAGGAAAGGAATCACCATAGTGACAATGTCCCAACCGCTTCCTATATTGGGAATGCTGAAAATATGCGGCAGCAGTCCCAACAGGAACATGGAGAACACAACATATAGCATTACATATACGAAGGTTCTTCCCGATACGATACACAGCATATCTTTCAGGGAACGGGCTCCCGTGCTGTAAACACCTTTCCGCTGCTGTTCCGCTTCTTCACCGGTAAGCATGGCAATCACCATCAGCATTGTCTGGAAGATGATGACAATCATTACGGCGGGAATCAGGTAAGAACCGTATCCTTCGGTGTAATTGTAAAGGGCCGTTCCCGATACGCTGACGGGAGTGGACAACGCAACGGCCAACAGACCTTGCGGCGGCAGGAATACTGTTCCGGCACGCCGGTGGGCATCGTTTACGGCAAGCATCACGCGCGAGCTTGCTTCTTGCAATCCCTTGAAGTTGAGGAATGCGTCCGTGGCGGCATACAGGGTGAATACGGAAGTTTCGCCGCGCGCTACACGCGTCTCGAAGTCGGAAGGGATGTAGAGTATACCGGTAACCTCGCCTTTTTTCATCCACTCGCGGGCTTCGAGGATATCGGGCGTTTGGGCATAGACCGAAGTCTGCGGGGCGGCATCCAGCATCGTACGTACTCCCGGCTGAGTGTGGAATGGGAGAGGTCTACTACGGCAACCGGTGCTTTGCGTACCAGGTTGGGAGCATACATATAGTTGTAGAGTAAGCCATAAAGGAAGATTCCCCTGCCAGCACCAGCAGGATGGCGGGATTGGTGGCAATGGCTTTCCATTCGTGGCGGATGACATTGCTCAGGGATGCTTCTGTGCCGGGCGATGTACCGGATGATGTACCGGACTGTATATCGGTTGCTACAATGCCGGACAATGCTTTGTCTCCGATATGGAGAGTTTCTTCGCTTTCCTTCATCCTCAGTATCCACCACTTCAATAAAGGCAGAATCAGTATGGCCAGCAGCAGGAATACCAGTAGTACAGTCACCGATTGCCAGAAATAAGCAAACCCCGCATCGAAATAAATCATAGCCTGTGCCGCTTCGGTGAAGTGCCGTACCGGAAACAGGTAGGACGCCGCATGCACCGGTGCATACATCGCCGTTACCGGAAATGTCACTCCCGACAGTGTAGCCCCTAAAGAGCCTACCATTGACACCACACTGATGATATAGGCTATCTTGGGAAAGATAGAGAATATCAGTACCGCCAATGCCTGCGTAGCCATGATAAACAGTACCGTTACGATGTTCATCAGCCACAAGCTGCCTTGAAACGGTATGTTCATCAGTCCGAACAACACGTAGTTTGCCAGTATGCCTATAACGGAGAACATAACGGTGTAGGGCAGCAGCTTTCCTGCGACGGCAGT
>ENA-OQCX01000238-OQCX01000238.1-human-gut-metagenome-genome-assembly--contig:-NODE-238-length-29341-cov-2.226706_pt1 | contig 29341 bp, 27 predicted proteins | sample MGYA00242762_ERZ504587 | MGnify/ENA primary metagenome ERZ504587 (study PRJEB26092, sample SAMD00036337) | human gut metagenome | host: Homo sapiens | study: EMG produced TPA metagenomics assembly of...
GACGTTTTCGTTCTGGCGATCAGCCACTTTCTCCCCTTTCAAGGTAGCGATAGAACCGGTTACATTGCCTTTCTTTGCAGTGCCGTAACCGATAACCACCACCTCATCCAGTGCCAAGTCTGCCACTTTCAGCTTCACATTATACACACTTTTTCCAGTGTTCAACACCAACTTGGCCGTTTCATATCCAACGTATGAAATCTCCAACTGTCCGGCATCTTTGGTACGGAAAGCCGGAACTGTCCATCCAGTCCGGTGATCGTCATGCTATTTGTTCCTTTCACTACCACAGTAGCGCCAATAGCTGGTTGGCCCGTCTCATCCAGTACCGTTCCGCTGATTTCCCGGTTCTGTGCCGTTGCCGTAACGCCACATAACAAGAATAACAAGAGGCTGAGTATTGAGGCTACTGCTCGTCCGAAATCATAAATCTTTCTCATCTTATTTTTCATGGTCAATTAAAGTTATCATATAAAAAACTGCGATGTATATTTCATAATACTATATCATGTGTCTTGCATTTGCAAAAGTAGCGGTCGAAACCGATCCGCACATGTAATTATGTACAGAAAGTATGCAAAAAAGCCCACCATGTACCTTTCACGGCACTTACAGACTGTTTTATACAAACACTGTATAAATGTATAGGATATCTGAATAATATTGCAGGTATTTGAGATAAAGGTTGCGTAATTTTGCAACAGATAAATCAAACCCTGAATAAATATCATGAGAAAGATTCTATTGATAGCAGCAATTTTATGTTCGCTGGTCACTTTCGGAAAAGGAAAGAATAACCAACCGGCAACCGTTATCATCACCGCCGGACAGTCCAATACGGATGGACGCGTGTTAAACAATGCGCTTCCCGATTATATTCAACAAAATAAATATAAGTATTGCCAATGGTGTTACGGAAGCGCCGGACAGCAGATCACTGGAAAGTTCGAAATTTTCTGGCCCCGTATGGTACATAAGGCACGCCCGGGACGCTGGGCATATGATGCCGTAACTTATTACTGGCTGGAGCAGGCACTTCAAAAAGAATTTTACGTAATAAAATGGTCTTTGGGTGGAACCGCCATCGATACAGGCTGTAGCAGCACAAGCGGTAAATACTGGTCGGCCGACCCGAAATGGCTTGCAGCCAATCATTCAACGGCTACCGGTGGGAAATCGCTTTTGCTCTCATTTACAGAGAATATCTCAGCGTGCATAGACAATAAACTGGATAAACTTCCCGAAGTATGAGATAAAAGCTTTCTTATGGCATCAGGGTGAAAGCGACCGGCACAAAGGTAAGAACTACTATAAAACCTAAAGGCTGTAGTAACATATGTACGAAGCTTCCTTGTGGAGAAAACCGGAAACAAACGATATAAAAAGCTACCTTTCATCTGCGGTACGGTGGCCCGTAGCAACAAGCAATACAGCACTGATGTGGAAGCTGCGCTTTACAGACTTGCCCAAGAAGACAAGAATTTCTATGTCATAGACATGTCTAAAGCCGAATTACAAAGAGACCAACTCCATTTCACTGCTGAATCTGCCGAATATTTAGGTATTGAAATGTACAACAAGCTGGTTAATTTGGGTATTGCCGGTAAAAAAGCAAAGAAAATAGGTATTAAATAATAAGATTCTCATAGAATATTTTGTGTAAGTAAAAGGTCCGGGCTTGTGAAAGTCCGGACCTTATTTTTGATATTCCAGACAGATATTCAATATCTGTCCATTAAATGAAATAGCCTCATTACTCTGCAATGATTCCCGCCCAACTGTTGCACCAACGGAAATTACCCACATTACCGATGAAACCGCTACGGTTTCTGAAAGAGACAGCACGGATAGCATGTTTCAATACATTCTCCGCATCACCTTCGGCAATACAAGAAGCTTCTGCCGGTTCTTCCGCACTCAGTTCCGGGTCTACAAACAAAGAAACTTTCTGATTGGCATAATCCAGTTTCAGCACCAACAGATGGGTTTTGTCATAATCGTAAGCCATGGTAGTTTCAGCTTTCACTTTCAGCAAGCTTGTCCCGAAACGGATTCTATCACTGCCTTCACGAGCCACATAGATGTTGGCACGATTGCTACCGCTACATAGCTGGCACTCAGTCCCAAGAAATCAGCCATGCCATTTGCTCCGAGCTTGGAGAAATTCACCAGACATGACAAGTAGAATGTGCCGCGACCGTATTGTTTTCCGTCAGTCATGGAATAAATACTGAAACGCGCTCCTTTCGTACCGGCAGGATAGCCGCCTATATTGATGGACGGACCTTTTTCCGCATATCCCTCGTAAGTCAGTTCCTTACCAATGGTAGGACTCGGATTGGTGTTGGGTTTTGAAGAAAATGCTCCACACCACGTATTCATGACAATCGGAGCCGTCTTCTCGTTATAAACGGATTTCTCCAGTTTATCTCCTTCCTTGTATCCTTTCAATAAGTCATTCTTCAAAATCTGCGCATTTCCAGCCAAAGCAAATGCCGCTAATGCCAATGTTATAATTTCCTTTTTCATGATTTTATGTATTTAAGTTGTTAGCTATCAGTTTCCGTCCGGTTTTTCTATCTCTGTAAATGGTGACAGGTTCCATTTAAAGTCCTTAAACTTATCCGGCTTTGCGGGATCAAAGTTAATATAATCCGCTTTTAAATCTTTTACAATGGGAAGCTTTGCTTTTTTCATTCCCTCAATCACACATTTTGCCACTTCATAAGCTCCAAAGGTATTAAAATGCGTGTTGTCTTTCAGTTCCTGTGCCTGTCCGGGATAAGTATTGGCGGGATAATGCACATAAAGATGCTTGGACTCTTCTACTCCCATTGCTTCGCAAAGCACTTTTGTCATATCCTGCAAGTCGATGACAGGGATATTCTCACGCGCAGCAATATCCCGGATAGCGGCAGGATAATCGGCATGCGTATCCTTGATTTTACCATCCTTGTCATACTGACGACGACGGGTCGGCGTCACCAATACCGGATATGCGCCCTTCAAACGGGCCTCATCGATGAATTGCTTGATATAATAGGAGAAAGAATAATAAGCTCCCCTACCCGGTCCCTTCTGTTTTTGGTCATTATGACCGAATTCCACCAGCAGGTAATCACCTTTCTTCATCTGGGTCAATAGTTTATCCAAACGTTTTCCACCGATGAAAGTATTGGCAGAAAGCCCTGACTCGGCATAATTGGCTATACAGACTTTATCTGTAAAAAAACGGGTTATCATCTGTCCCCAGCTTGCCCAGGGTTCATTATCATTATCTACAACCGTTGAATTACCGCAAAGGAAAATGGTAGGGATTTTATCCACTTTTTCAATTACCAAAGAAGACAAACGGGGAGCATCACCATTAAACTCCAAAGTCAGTTTATCGTCCCAATTCAATTTTTTCTTCTCACGTTCTTTGATTTTTACTTTCTGATTTCCCTTGATAATAGTATTACGCTTGTTGATTGTAAAAGTCTCTGTTACGAGCTCTCCTTTCTTGGTATTGAGATTTTCGATGAAGAGACGGCGTGATTCACCACGAACAGTAGTACTCCCTGCCGCATCCTTACTCCCTAACGTTACAGTCACTTTATAATTTCCATCGGGAACATTCACCGAAAAGAAGAACGGTTTATTACTTTTACCGTCCCAAGCTGGCTGAAAATCATAACCGTAGCCCTGCTCATTATTAAATAAAGTTGCAGGAGTTATTTTAGTAAAGCCTTCTTGTACCTTTTTATCGGACGAGAAATCGAATTTGAAAGTTTGAGCTTGGGCAAGCACGGAACTTGCCACAAGCAATAGAGAATAGACAAATATTCTTTTTTTCATTATCGAGATATGTTTAGAAAGCAAACGCAAAATGAAAATATCCGGTACTGCTATTACTTGTTCCTGAAAAACTGAACGTATAAGCATCATTTTTCCAATATACACAAGCCATTGAAGTTGCTTTCTCTTTATCAATTCTTCCTTCTGTACTACTCCAATACCTTGCTTTCTGTAAAATTGCTGTTGCCCCTAATTTTTCCAAAGAAGCAGCCACATCTGCCTGAACAGAGTAAATGGGAGTTTCTGTTTCAGTACCAACTATTAATGTCTTCAGTTCTCCTAATGAAGGAATATACCAGCCACTAGTAGTATTTGGCAACGGATTGGCTTCAACAAATAAGTCCAGTGCTGTGAGTGCTAAGATTTCGTGAGATTTTGCCTTGGCAAATTCTTTCCATTGGTAAGTATTATTATAACCTAAGAAATTATTTTCAGCATCCTTGTCTGGAGTAGAGCTTCCTACGGCATTACTCACCTCATCCCAAGCATAACGAGACGAATAAATAGTACTTGTACTTAGACCACTTTCATTTTTAACCCATGTATTCATCAGCCCACCCGCTGTAGCCAATTCTACATCTGTAAAATGAGAACCTTTTGCAGCTTCTACACTTAAAACTAACCCATGAGTGCAATTAGGAAAATTCTTACGAAGTATATCCTGTTCCTCGGTATAAGTACCTGCATATTTTACAGAAGGCTGTGGATTACCTACATAATATACTACACCTGCAATAGTTTTATCTGTTAATTTAGCCAAGTCATACTCCTTATCCACCAAAGTACCGTCTGTACAGAAGAAATCGCCTACCTCAAGCGTAGGATTATAATTAACCTCTTCTTCCACATCAATATTTCCTTCATCATTAGGTGTCCACCCGTCTATAGTCGGAGAATCAATCTGCAAGTTCTCTCCACTTTCCGTCTTACTCAAATCAACAGAATACTTATATTCCTGAGAACCATCCAAAGCGGGAGTCAGACTTCCGGCATTAGATTTATCTCCTACCTCGATCACCAGTTGGATAGGTTCTGCCGTACTGCCGGCAGCCACCGGCGGCAAAATAATAGAAGAAGCAGTGCCCAATACAGCATCTACTTTCACATTGCCCTTTGTGCTACCCGGTGTAATTTCACCGGTTCCGGTATTGAAAGTTCCATCAATAATCACTCCCTGCAATGTATAGGAGACAGGAGTTTCCGCTTTAGTTGCGGGCGCATTGCTATCCGTTATATTCAGACTTACTTTACTCATCTGATGCTTGAACACGAATGCAACTTTCGGATTGCTCCGCGTAGCCGTACCCGTAGCATACATAAAATCTACCGCATTATGACCAGCATACTTACCACTTTCATCAACAATTTTAAACTGTAGTTCTCCGGCAGACGCACCTTCATTGCCGGCATACGGATAATAAGCCGTATACGTCACTTCCTCACTACCTAAAATATAAATCCCCGTGGTACTGGTGAAATCACCCATAGCACTACCCGCCACATATTTGATATTCAGATTCGGATTGGAGAGATTATCGCTTACACCGATTGCATCACCTTCCGTCCACTCGCTACCGCTATCGCTCAAGCGTGTATTCACCTGGTCGATGCTGGCCGACACCGCAAGTTTTGTCCCGGCAATATCCTGCCCGTCATAATCGTTATTGCAACTGTTTAGCAGAGCCAGTGCGACAGCACTGGTCAAAAAAATCTTTTTCATCTTCATGATATTAAATATTTATTAGATTATTAAAGTTAAACCGTCCTGTTTATTTCCCTTTTTTGTTGCAAATGTAAACAATACACCCCGAACCTGCCATGACGTTTATCCATTTTGCATGTAATTTCATTCACCATCCGTAAAGCACTCTTTTTCCATGCTTTGTGTACATATATACATCTTTAATAGAAAAATATCCGCTACTTTTGACAGCGAAAAACAATATCCCGTAATCCAAGAAACAAAAGATAACATGAAAAAACACCTGCTTTGTCTAATTACAACGATACTGATTGCCGCGAGCCTGAACGCTCAGCCCAATTATAACTACGAGAAACTGCAACGCGAAGATCTCGGACGTGGTGTGGTTGCTATCCGCAAGGATGCGTCTACCGTCACCGTATCTTGGAGATACCTCTCGTCCGACCCCATGGATACCGGATTCAACGTATATCGTAATGGCAAAAAGATAACTCCCGAACCTGTAAATGCCGGAACGTTTTATGACGACTCCTATGCAAGCCCGGACGCTGCAACTTACGAAGTGCGTCCTGTTGTAAAAGGAAAAGAAACCAATCGCAAGAACAGCCGTTATACCCTGCCCGCCAATGCCCCGACAGGCTATATCCAAATACCGATACAGAAGCCGGCAAACGGTGTCACTCCTGCGGGAGATACCTACACTTATTCGCCCAATGATGCTTCCATAGGCGATGTAGACGGAGACGGAGAATATGAAATCATCTTGAAATGGGACCAAGCAACTCTCACGACAACGCCCACGACGCTATACCGGCGAAGTTCTGATAGATTGTTACCGCCTGAACGGCGAACAACTGTGGCGCATCAATCTCGGAAAGAACATCCGTGCCGGTGCCATTACACCCAGTTTATGGTTTACGATCTGGACAATGACGGTAAGGCCGAAATAGTAATGCGCACAGCCGACGGAAGCATAGACGGCAAAGGCAATGTCATAGGCGATGCCAACAGCCGACTACCGCGAACCGGGCGAAATGTACACTCCCCGGAAGAAGAAAGGGGATACCCGGCCCCCCGCACCGAGACTCCGCAATCAGGGACGTATCTTTAAAGGAAAAGAATACCTCACCGTATTCTCCGGCATGACGGGAGAAGCCCTGCAATCCATCGAATACATTCCCCAACGGGGCGAACTGAAAGGTTGGGGCGACAACCGTGCCAATCGCAGCGACCGCTTCCTTGCATGTATCGCCTACCTGGACGGCATACATCCCAGCGTAGTCATGTGCCGCGGTTATTATGCCCGCACCGTCCTCGCCGCTTTCAACTGGGACGGGAAGAACCTGAAAAATCACTGGACTTTCGATACCGACCAACCGGGCAATGAACACTTTGCCGGTCAAGGCAACCATAACCTGCGCGTGGCGGATATAGATGGCGACGGTTGCGATGAAATAGTGTACGGTTCCATGACCGTAGACCACAACGGAAAAGGATTATACTCCACAGGCATGGGACACGGTGACGCACTGCATCTTACACAATTCGACCCCGACAATCCGCAACTGCAACTATGGGCTTGTCACGAAAACAAGAAAGACGGCTCTACATTCAGAGACGCAGCCACCGGAAAGGTCATCTTCCAATTGCCACACAGCACAGATGTAGGCCGCTGCATGGCAGCGGACATCGACCCCACCCAGCCCGGAGTGGAAATGTGGTCGGCACGCTCCGAAGGCATACGCAATATAAAGGGAGAGGTTGTGGCACCCAGAGTGAAGAAGCTCCCGATAAACATGGCTGTATGGTGGGACGGGGATTTGCTACGGGAGATGCTCGACAGGAATGTCATCAGTAAATACAACTGGAGAGTGGAAACCTGTACGCCACTTGTCACTTTCGAAGGCGCAACCAGCAATAACGGAACCAAATCCAATCCATGTCTGCAAGGTGACATCATCGGCGACTGGCGCGAAGAAGTATTGCTACGTACCACCGACAACACAGCGTTACGTCTATACGTAAGCACCATTCCCACGGGATACCGTTTCCACACATTCCTCGAAGACCCTGTGTACCGTATCAGCATAGCCACCCAGAACGTAGGCTACAACCAGCCTACCCAACCCGGATTCTACTTCGGAGCGGATTTGAAAGGTACATTCAGAGGATACCGATTTAAAGAATAAAGTTCTAAACAACAAGCAATTGCAGTTTCCCCCTGAAGGAAACGAGCGTTTCTCCGGACAGGAACAACTGTTTCCCCTAAGGGAAACGCACGTTTCTCCTCAAGGAAACCAAAGTTTCCCTTAAAGGAAAATGAAGTTTCTCTTAAGGGAAACGGCCGTTTCCTCTGAAGAAACCCGACTGCATCCATAGCATTAAAAAACGACTGTCATTATGAAAATATTAAAAACCCTGTTCCTTCTGCTCTGCCTGCCGATAATGCTGAACGCCAAAGAGTATTACGTAGCGACCAATGGCAACGATGCCAATGCCGGCAGCATCGTTTCTCCCTTCGCAACGCTGGCACGTGCACAATCGGAAGCGGCGCCCGGCGACATCGTATATATACGCGGCGGAAGATACACCATAAAAGAATCGCAAATCATGGGAGAGAAAGAAAACATCTACGCCTGCGTATTCCTGATGGACAAAAGCGGAACGGACAATAAGCATCGCATCTGCTATTTCGCTACCCGGCGAACGTCCGGTGTTCGACCTCTCTCACGTAAAGCCCGCCGGAAAACGTATCAGCGTATTCTATGTCAGCGGTTCCTACCTGCATTTCAAGAATATCGAAGTGGTGGGTACGCAAGTTACCATTGTGGGACACACCCAATCGGAATGTTTCAGCAACCGGGGCGGCAATAACAACATCTATGAAAACCTGTCCATGCACGACGGTATGGGAATCGGCTTCTATCTGGTGAAGGGGGCCGGCAATCTTATTCTGAACTGTGACGCTTACAATAACTATGATACCGTTTCGGACGGCGGCAAAGGCGGTAATGTAGACGGATTCGGCGGACACCCCGACAACAACGGCAGCGGTAACGTATTCAGAGGTTGCCGCGCGTGGTGGAACAGCGACGACGGCTTCGACCTCATCCACTCCGGACAAGCCGTCGTGATAGAACAGTGTTGGGCTTTTTACAACGGTTACCGGCCGGGCGGCATGTCCGACAAAGCGGGAGACGGTACCGGCTTCAAGGCAGGCGGATACGGTATGAGCAGCACTCCCAAGGCCCCCGAAGTCATACCGATGCACGAAGTAAAGAACTGCATTGCCTATTACAACAGCAACAAAGGTTTCTATGCCAATCATCATCCGGGCGGCATTCTCTGGTCGAACAACAGCAGCTATATGAATCCGTCCAATTATTGCATGCTCAACCGCAAGTCGATAGAAGAGGCTGTCGATGTAGCCGGATACGGACATATCCTAACGAACAACCTCTCTTACAGCCCGCGAAGTGCGGGAAAACATATCATCGATATTAACGAAAGCCGTTGCCAAATAGCCAATAACAGTTTCCTCCCCGCAGCCATGACACTTACGGAAGCGGATTTCCTTAGTCTGGACGCCGGCCAATTGACAGCAGAACGGAAAGCGGACGGCAGTCTGCCGGATATCACATTTCTGCAACCTTCGGAAAGCAGCCGGCTTTATACCGCCCGAATAGGCTATTCGTTCGAAGGCGAAAAGGACTGGCTCATGGAAGCCGCCATTCACATCAGCGACAACACTGCCTGCATAGAAGGACCGGGAGCAGAAGAGTTCACTACGTTCTACATCAACGGGCAAAAAGTAAACATGAGTAACGGAACAGTCGATTTGTCCGCGTACAACGGCAAACTGGATTTAAAAGCCACCTCTACCTACGGCGGTATCTTGAAACTCACCCTGAACAAATAAATACTTAACGATTCATATAAACAGCATAATCATGAGAAGAATCATTCATACATTCATCCTCGCCTTTCAGTTTATCATCTTACCGGCCGTGTTTACCGCCTGTAAAGATGACGGCGGCAATATTTCCCCGCTTCAAGAAGTCACTCCCGCATTCTCTTGGGAAGAGAATTCATTTCTGTTGGAAACGGATAACGGCTGGGGAATTACCCGCTTTTCCAACCGTATTGCACTTAGCAACTTTAGTCAAAAGCGCCAGTACCACCTCTCATGGAACGGTGGTTCCGGTGCGGGAGAAAAGACAAGCGGTGTCCTGAGGATAGCCGAAGCCGGAAAGAAACTGCAAACCATCCTGCTCGACAAACTGCTCATAGAAGATATAGACGGAATGTATTACAATATCCATTTCCAAAAAGACGAAAAAACAGGCACATTGCTATTATCCAAATAGCAATGCCGGAACAGACGGTTATACCATCCAACGACTCCCGTCAAGCCTGTGACACACTGTCCTTATTCTTCTGATAAGCCGAAGGAGACACGCCGAACTGTGCCTTGAAGCACTTGCTGAAATAGAAAGGATCATTGATGCCTACCTGATAGGCCACTTCCGCAACAGTGACGTCCGTTTTCAGCAACAACTCCGCAGCTTTCTTCATACGCATCACACGCAGATACTCTTTGGGAGCATAACCGGTAACTCCTTTCACTTTCCGGTAGAATATAGTCCGCCCCAATGCCATCATAGAGGCAAAATCATCTACGGTGAAATCAGGATTCTCCAATTGCTCCTCTACGATACGTGTCAGCTTGTCGGTAAATTCCTTGTCCTTATCTGTCGTGCATATAACCGGGCGTACCATGGAAAGGTCGCTTGAGAACTTCTCGCGCAGCTTATCCCGTTGTTCAATCAGTTTAAACACGCGTGCCAACAGCAGCTTTGTACTGAACGGCTTCGTGATATAGGCATCCGCCCCGCTTTCCACTCCTTCCAAATGGCTTTCGGGCGCATTCAGGGCGGTAAGCAGGATAATAGGAATATGGCTTGTATTGAAGTCGCTTTTCAGTTTCCGGGTAACTTCAAATCCCGACAGGCCCGGCATCAGGACATCACAGATTATCAAATCGGCATCATACGAATAAGCCCGCTCCAACCCTGCATTTCCATCGGCTTCTGCCACTACTTCAAAGTAAACGGAGAGTTCCTCTTTCAAGAACTCACGCACATCCGTATCATCTTCTATAATCAATAGCTTCCGTTTATTCAAAGGCACAACCGGCAGGTTTTCCTCCTGCGCCTCTTCCTTATCCGGTGTGGTATCCGCACTTATAGCGGAAGCCATCACTCATCTCTCTCTATGTCCGACAAATGCTTCTGCGCCATTTCCTCCTCACGGAGCAGGACATTGTTGGGTATCAGAAAGTCTTTTTCCCCGTACACCGAAATATCGGTAGAAAGCGTCACCGTGAAGACAGAACCGCCTTCCGGATTTTCATCATACGTTATGGTTCCTTTATGGACATTTACCAATTCATGGGTCAGGTGAAGCCCTACCCCCACACTGCTACCGGAGAAATTGCTCTGCATGAAACGTTTGAAAAGCTGGTCGCGTTTCTCCTTGGGAATGCCGACTCCCGAATCGGTTACCTTAATAACCAGCTTATGTGCAGTAACATCCACCTGCACGGAAAAGTCTATCTTCCCACCCGACGGAGTATATTTGAATGCATTGGAAAGCAGATTATAAGTCACCTTATCCAGATTACCCTTATCGATGAACATTTTATAAGACGCCACGGAAGGTATAAACCTGAAATCCATCTTCTTGGACTCGGCAGCATCCTTGAAGCTCAGATAAATCTCGTAAAGGAACGATATGACATCGGTTTCTTCCAATGAAAGCGCAAGCTTGTTGTTCTGCATTTTCCTGAACTCAAGCAACTGGTTGATAAGCCTCAGCATGCGCTGCGTACTCTTATCCATGACTTTTACGGAATAAGCCATCTCTTTGGGTATCTTGCCTACACGGTGCATCTTCTCCAAAGCAGCCTGAATCAGTGTCAACGGAGTACGGAACTCATGGGAGATATTAGTAAAGAACACCAGCTTGTATTCCGTGAGTTGCTCCTCTACTTTTATCTTATTGCGCAAGTCATTCATGTTACGGATGATGCGATAGACGGTATAAAGTACAAAAGCCAACAACAGGAAATAAAGCAGGTAGGCCCAGGCGGTACGCCAGAAAGGAGGCGCAATGACAATCCGGAGTGTTGTATCCTGTTCGCCCCATTGCCCGGCGGCATTGCATGCTTTTACATGAAAGTCGTAAGTACCCGGTTTCAAATTCTTATAGGCGGCAAAAGTCAAAGCGGACGGAACGCTCCATTCCTTATCGTACCCTTCCAGTTTATAGCTGAACTTCGGCGGAATCGTAGCAGAGTAATCCAACGTGGAGAAATTAATTCCGAATGAATTCTGATTATGCCGCAGATGGATGTCCCGGACATAAGCAAGAGAATACTCCAAAGGCGAATTAGGGTCATCGGAAGCTACCGAAACACCATTCAGCTTCAGTTCCGTGAAAGTGACGGAAGGAATATTCCGCACACTCTCCACTTGCAAAGGATTGACAACAGTGACTCCTTGGTTGGTTCCCATAATAATCCTGCCATCCTGCAGTCTCAACACACTGCTTTCGCTGTATACATTGCACAGCATGTCGCTGGAAAAGAAATAATTCTCAAAAGTCTTTGAATCGGGGAAAAAACAGGAAACGCCATATTCGGTGGTAATCCACACCTTGCTTTCCGCATCTTCCACGAAAGCCTGTACCATACTGTTTACCAAACCATCGGCAACGCGTAATGAGTAAACTCCAACTTACCGTAATCATTGCCGGGCGTACAGATACAGAATCCCGCACCGGATTCGGCAATCCAGATATTTCCCTTGCTGTCCTGCATTATATGCCGCACTTCATTGCTCAACAAGCTCCGATTGCTCCAGTTGTAATGATGGTAGCTTCAGGATTTGCCAACAGTTCTTCGGGACGGAACACGAATATGCCATCGCTCGTTCCCGCCCAAATCCAACCTTGTCTGTCCTCAATCAATATGCGTATGCGTTTCTGCGAATAGTATTCATTGAGAAAATGACGGAACTTATAACCGCCCTGTCCGTCGGGTTCGGCAAGTTCCAGACCACCACCAAAAGTGCCGATCCACATCCGTCCTTTACTGTCATGCAACATACAAAAGATTTCATTGGCTGCAAGCGAGTTCGCATCATCTGCCCGGTGGGTGTACCTTTTACCGTCCACATACAAGCCGTCGCCACGACTCCCTAACCAAAGAGTGCCTGCGGCATCTTCACAAAGGCATATATGTTCTTGCCGTACACTTCTTTCTTTTTCGGACGGGACAAGGCGGCATCGTACACATACACCTTTCCATCGCGGGTGCCCAGATAAATATCCCCATCGGTAGCAGTAGCCAGCATACGGATATTATTTACATGCGTTTCCGTGTCGTATTCCACCGGTTCCGGATAGAATTGTACGGCGCCCTCATTTACTACTTTCAAATGAGACACCCCCGTATATTCGGAGCTTAGCCAGATACTGCCCGAACGGTCTTCCATAATATACTGCAGAGCATTGGACGATATTAATGAAGAACGGCTGTCGTCCGCTTTGAAATGGCGGAGCTCGTCAGCCCGCAGGTCGTAGGTAAAAAGTCCGTTGCCATAAGTTGAAATCCAAAGGATGTCACGTGAATCGTGCACTACATGATAACGCTCCATATCGATATAGCCCACCTTTTCCCGAGGCATCAGCTGAAATACTTTCACAGCGCCCGTCTCCGACCGGATATAATACAACTTGCCCGTCTTGTTGTGTACCCAATAATTCCCCCGGTTATCCACAGAGACTTCACCACCGGGAATATTCCATTCCGGGGGTGAGGGCTTCAGCATATTACTCTCCGTATCAAAAACAAAGCTCCCCTCTGAAGTGAAAATAACCCATTGGCTTCCGACAGCAAGTTACCCGGCAAGTCCAATCCGTAAGATACATCCGGCAACTTTGCCGCCAAAGAAAGCCTGCCTTCCTTATCGGCAGTCCGAATTTCCCCGTCAACGGTTATGAAACAAGTCTTGCCTTTAAAGCTACAGGCACGCTGGAAACTGTGTGACTTATCGGCACACTGCAACACATTATCTTTCCAACAATAAAGCCCCTTATCCGTACCGATCCATACCCGCCGGGCACTGTCCTGCAACACAAACTGGACATTATCCGATTGAAGCTGCCCGTCTTTCGCATTAAAAACTTTTGAAGCAAACTTACCGTCCCCATATTGTATGAGCCGGCAGCCTTGTCCCCGCCCCCACAGCCAAACCGCATCAGGCAGTACGGTAATATAGCCGTAATGGTCTTCATGTTCCCCACATCCGGTGAAGTCCACGAAACAATCTCTCTTCAAGTCGTAACAACTGAAACGGTCGGCAGAGGTGGATATCCATAAGAAGCCGTTGGCGTCTTCATACAAATGCTTTACACGCCGGTCGGCAAGTGACATCTGCCCGTTGTTCTTCGGCAGGAAAGTGCGGAATGAATTGCCGTCATAACGGTTCAGCCCGTTCAGCGAACTCATCCAAATAAAACCTTTACTGTCCTGATGGATGTAACGGACGGAGTTATTGGACAATCCGTCCGCCGTAGTCAGATACTGCACATGTACCTTGACGGAAGCATATCCTTGCAGATTCATTACTGCAACAAGGCACGTAACCAGAAAGGTATAAATTCTTCTCCCGCAGGCTCTTTGTTTCATGTTCCTCATAAGTTTCGATGTCGTTACGGCAAAAATAATGATTTTCTCCGTACCATGGGGAACTTCTATCTAATAGTTACTATAATTTCACCGCCAAAAGGGTCGAAATCGAAAAAAGCCTTATCGGAACGGAGCTGTACGGAGAGTTTCTTTTTTCCCTGTCTGGCGGATACTTTTTTCATTGTTCCGCCTTCGACAACCATTGTCAACGGTTCGGTAAAAGTTCTTTGTCCAATGGCAGTTCGGGAACGACATGTAACTTATTCTTCTTCTCCGTTACAGTGAGGCGGATTGCTTCCCTCTCTTTGAGATAAGAGACAACTTCATGGAAAGTACCTACCATATCTTGTCTTCATTGGCTTTGACCTGTTCCCAATGTTCCCATAAGCGTTGCGGATTGCCGAGCATCGTACCCGTAGGTCAGACCGTGCGTCATGCCCACGCCCCAATCTCCTGTCTTAATCAGTGTTTCCATCCACTTCTCCAAATCGCGGGCTGTGCGCTTACTGCCTACGGAACGTTGTTTCAGGCGCGTACCTACACGATTTCGGCTACAAACGCCATTGCCTCTCCCTGTTTCGTATTATTGGGATAGGCATACGTACGGGGCATAACGCCTACATGGGCATATATCGCACTGTCGTTTTTCAGTATATCTTCCTTGAGTACTTCAAACGGGAACTTAGCAAAGTTACGATGTGCCCATCCATGATTGGAAATTTCATGCCCCTTTTCCGCCATTTCCTTCAACTGAGGCCACGTCACACGAGTGGTATCTTTTATGTGCCGCTCATCCTTATTCACTTTGGAGCCGTTAATGAAAAATGTTCCGCGAAAGCCCCGCTGTTCCAATTGCGGAGCCGCCAGTGTATAATGCTCTGCCAACCCGTCATCGAAGTGTACTGATGGCACAAACTTTATCGTGCCTGTACTTGGCGACAGATACATTTCAATCCGCTCCGGATGAGAAACCTGAATAAAAAAATACGCATAAAAGGGTAATCAAAAAAGTTTTCATGGTTATTCTATATTTAAGTGTTTCTTACAGCAAAGATAAGGATACACCTCCATATACAACAACCATGAATATTCGGAATCCATGTAGTTTTGTACACTTCATCGTTGAAGCGTAATGCCCATTATTCCTATCACCACCTCATTGGAGAGTGTCTCCAGTACAAGATGCGAAAGCTTTTTCCCTGCATTCAACGGCATTTCCAACAGTACGGCGGCACCACCGTCCACCTCGCGAGACACGCCGGTAAAGCCAAGTTCCTCACCAAAATTATTGCTCAGTTCACCGGTCTTCAGACGCAGGCGATAGAGAGACGGTGCATGACGGTTAAAAGACTTTCCATCTTCAAAGAATATCTGTTCGATGGGCGGCCAGTTGTCCGGATTTACCAAAGACAAGGTGTCGTAAGTACGTCTTCATAATACACACGGATTACGCCATTGTCGATATGGCACTGCATGTGGTTAGTACTGCCTGCCATTAGTAAATAGGCACGGGAAGCCTTGCCTTGCAGGGGAATTTGCAGACTGTCCGGATAATTGTCCCAAAGAGAGGTGAAAGCTATGTTATGCCCTTCGGCAGGAGTACGGAAAGGTATCCCGAGCTTTGTCTCCAACAAGCCTTTACGCACAGCGGCACGCAAACCCGAATCATCTATATCTGCTGTCTTCAGCGGATGACACCACTCGCCTATTCCCTGTTTGGGCAACTGCAACGTGGTGTACGGAGAACGTGGCGACAGGTATTCATTGCGGAAAATATCCGTTACATTCGCATTGAACACTTTCTGCATATCGACTGGAGTGCATCGGCTGAATCGACTGCTTTAAAATCACCTGCCGGAACAGGTTTCTTACCCTTATCGGATACCGGGTGCTCTACCGGCGCCCACCATTTCATCTGTCCCTGTTCCATAGCAATGAAACTGACGGGGCCCGCCTTACGGACGCGAGTTGCAGGATAAGCATCGACAGAAGCAGGAGCTTCAAGCAACTCTCCTTCCCAAGCGACATTGATTGTTACCTCCTCACCGGAAGCAGCAGGAACGGAAACGGAAAGCATGGGCCGTCCAACTGAATTTTCAACCAGTCTCCACGCTGCATTCTGGCCGTTTACTGTCAAACGCGCCACAGCCGAACGACGTGCAGGGAATTGCAATTCCAGATTCCGTACGGCAGGCAAACGGTGTGTAACGGTATAAAGCGAACAGTCGCGGGAAGAATACTTACCGGTAGCCGCTTCGCCCGTTTTAAAGTCAAAGTCTATATCCGGCGTATGCAGTGAAGCATACTCCCACTCTTCCGGGAAACCGGGTTTTATCAGCAGACGACCGTTCAAAGCATCGGGCAAGATTCCGTAAAGCCCCTGAATCAATGCGCGGGAAGCCACTCCGATAGGGTCGCCGAAGTCGCGGTAACATTCGCCCCGGGCAGCATCATAGAAACTTATCTGCCCGAAATTGCCCGGACTATCGCCCAGGTACATGCCGTCCAGAACAGAACTTTTCAGCAATTTGAAGCCTGCCTCTCTGCGTCCTGCCTGAAAATAAGCGAGCGACGTGTGCATCACTTCGGCAAAGGCTACATTGTTAATGCTCCATGAATACGGCATCCAGTCGGTAGTGGCCACAGTGGCATACTTTCCGGCATTGACGGCAGCACCCGCTGTTTTCAACTGTTCCTGCCAATGAGCGTACGGGCCTGCATTGACAGGCAAAACAGCATCGGCGGCAAGCACATCATCCGAAGTCACGACAGGAATATGAGGAATTTCACGGTCTATGTAACTTGTGGCAAGATATGCCTGAAACGGATCGGCCACATCGCTGTCGAGAGCGTGATAGATGGTCCATACGGCAGCATCTTCATGCAGACGGCGATGGCCCATGAAATCTTGGAATTCCGCCCAATGTCCTCTCTCCGGCAACCAGAGACGGGTGTTGAGCGCTTTCAATATCTTATCGGCCTCTTCCCGATAGGGTGTGGGGTCTTCGCCTATCTTCTCAGCAATCAGTGCAGCCAGTTTATTGCCGCGATAGTTATAGGCAGAGCTGTGCGTAACGGCGCCACTGTTATAATACAGCGCATCGCTTGCCCAAATGCAGGCGTAGGCATCGTACAAGCCGTCGTTGTCCGGATCGAAGTTGCGTTTTTCCCAAGCAAGATGCAGTGTCAGCAACGGCCACATGCGACGGGCATATTCAAGGTCGCCCGTCCAGTTGAAGTGCCACAACAGTTCGTCTATGTAACATAGGTTCATGTCATAATGGTGCATCTGATTGTTACGGCGAGGATTGCGGCAGATATATCCGTTGCTGTATTGCGGTGTTCCCCATATCTTGGCCGAACGTGCAAGCGCAAGGCAGAATCCTGTGCCGGATGCGGAATCGTATTGGGAACTTCGGTCACCTGACTGGCAGCATAGTTGTCAAAATGAATGCGTGCGCGGTCGTGCCAGCCCAACACATCGCCTACGTATGCTGCACGCCAGCCGCTCAACGGCATACGCCAGCCGACAGCTCCATGCAGCCACACGCCCTCTTCCCCCCAGATACCGTCGGCAGCAACAGCAAGTGCACCGCCAAGCGTATTGAAATAAGGATCGGGAGTAGTGATTCTGATGCGTCCGGCCAATTCACGGCAAGCCTTTTGAAGGGCAAGATACTGTACACCGCCATCCTGCATTTCCTTCAGTTCATTACCGGAAATGCCCACATACAAATGCCCGTCGGCCGGAAAGCGGCATTTCAGTATTTGCAGCACTGTGCCGTCTTCTGCCGGCTCAAAACACCCCGGCGGGTCTGCCCCCATATCTCCGCTACGGGAAAGTTTCTTCCGGCGGATAGGCGAATTCAACACTTCCAGCTCGCAGCCGGCAGGCAACTCACCGGAAAGCTCCCAAACGGCCATCTCTTCCGTAAGACTTGCCAATACGGAAACTTTCAGGCTGCAATTTTCTCCCCATGCCTTGTCTTTCAAGGCATACGTACGCGTACCCGGATTATAACGCGCCTCGCACCAATCGGTTTCTTCCAACGGTGTAACCGTACCGTCCGGCAGGTGCAGGCGAAAACGGATATTACGGCAGTCGTTCTTGACATACGTGGCAAATATCGGACGGTCGCCGGTTTCCAGGCGCCATGCCGTATGTCCGCCATACAAAGCACGTGTGTAGCGGTTCTTGCCGTTGACGCAGACAAACTCTTCACCGGACGGCAAGTATTGCAACATACGGGGAGCTCCCCGCTTATGGTCATTGTAGGAAGTGGATTCTATCAAATCGCCTGCTTTCTTCGGAGTTTTAGACGAAGAAGCATATTGCGCGTAAGAACCCAAAGGATAAACAGAGTAAAAATAATTGCAAAAACAGAAATACGGTTCATAAGGTTTTATTTAATTCAAAGGATGAAGCATAACTGAAAGCCATTCACTATACGATTGAAAATACATTCAGTATACGACTGAACCTATATCAGTCGTATACTGAATGCACCCCTTCTGCAAGCTATTCAGAAAAGGGGTAGTACTATCAAGTACCAGATTAGTTATATATAATAATATTTATATACAAAGAGGCAATTACGGCATCGGCTTCAATCCTTCCCAACGCACATCCCATGTACCGTCTTGCGGGAAACCGGGATTTTTCACCTCACACCCGTCCCAACCGGCACACATCAGCGCTACGGCAGTCAGCAAGCCGCCATTGCCCGGCAGGTAGCAACGCAGACGTCCGTCCTGGTAATTGTGTCCGTTCAACAAGTAAGTATTGGTGCGCTTATCCATCAGCAAGGCGCCTACAGCCTTTTCTGGCTCACCCAGCCGAGTGGCATTCATAGCGGTCATCGGGTAATCCCAGCCCCATGTCTTGCCCCAGTTCCAGTTGTCCCACACCCAATGAAGCGTATTCTTCATATAGTCGGCACGTATCAGCTTGTTCATCGGCAGGATACCCACAGAACCAAGCACTGCCATGTGGTCACTGGTGAAACGGATATCCTTGTAGGTATCCACTGCATTTTCGGCAGCCAGATAAAGGCAGTCTTCATTATAGGCCAGCGGAGAGAGTTTGTCTATCATCTCATCCCATTCCAGATTACGCTTTTCACCGGCACGTTCACGCCACTGCTGAGCCACATTCATGGCATAATGCCAGTAAGAGAGTTCGAACGGCGGATTGATGGTAGTAGCCGCACGCAATGTTTCTTGTGCGGGAATAGCGCCTTTCAGGATAAAACGTCCATGGAATTCATCGTAAGTGGCGAAAGAATACATGAACTTTGCAGTTTCCTGCACCAGATGATTGTATTTCTTAATCACCTCATCCGAAGGATTGGCACGGTAAACGAGTTCGGCCAAATAGATAAAATGCGGTTGCTGCCAAATCAGGAAACTGCCTACATTAGACGGAGCTTCCGTTCCGCTGGGATCGGTCATTTTCATCCAACGCACTCCGTCGAATCCCTGACGGCGGGCTATCTCACGGGCAACAGGTTCTACCGTTTCGTACCAGCCGAGTGTACGGTCCAGCAATTCGGGATGCCCCCAAAGTGCCTGCCAAGCCTGATGCCACCATATCATTTCGAGGTGGAACTTGCCAAACCATGAATTGTAGGTTAGCCCTGTTTCCTGTGGCGGAACACTGCCTGCCGACTGAATGGCGAGCAGGTATTGGCTCAATACGACACGGCGTTCCAGTTCTTTAGCACGCGTCGGTACAATGTGAGAAGTCTACAGCCGCACCATTCTTCCAGAAATTGTTCCAATAGCTGTTGCCGGCTGCCAGAGTTTCGGCGAAAGTAGGCAGAGTATCGGCAGATGTATAGACAGCCGGTTCACTCTCGAATACAGTTCCGGGAAAAGCGGACGTAAACTTGCAAGAAAAAGCGAGTTTATCTTCCGTCGGTGTCAGTACAAAATAGTTTGCAGACTTCTCCTTGAGGGAAGCTTTTCCTTCCCAACGCAGAGATACATAATAAACGGTAGAATCGAGTGTACGTTTGAGAACTGCACTTTGCGCATTCTCAAAGACTATATCTGTAGTGTGTTTGTTGTTGGCATCCCAATTGCAGGCATCATCGGCATGAGCGCCCGTAGGGTATGGAAAATGCAGTTTCACCCCTGCACGTGCCGGACTGGTGATACTGGCTGAAATCATGTCCATTTGCGGATGACATACGGTCTGTACATCAAAGGCGTTGCCTTTCAGTGTGAAGTGACTGTTGATGACACCGTTCCACATATCCAATGTCTGGGCAATATCGGTAATGTCAGAAGTCTTCACATCATCGCCCAACTCCAGTCCCACGATACCCAAATGCAGGCGATGAGGGTTCATGCGATACCAATTGGAAGCTTCTTTCTGACGTCCGTCTTCTTTAAACTGACAAGCGTATATTTCTTTATGTCCACGACCGAAATCGTGTTCTTTCAAGTATTCTTCCGGTTTATATTTATTGGGATTACCGAAACTATGCCAGCCCCATTGACTTTGCGTACCCAATGGCACACCTTTCTTATATACTAAGGGAAAAGTCTGGAGACCGGTAGCATCCACTGTAAAGGCAAACTCACCGTTGCCGACCGACAATGATGCCAATGAATCAAACGAAGATACCTGAGGGTTGTTACGGGCAACCAGCGCCTCACGATCTATCGGCGCTTGCTTTTCCGAACCGCAAGCTGCCAAGACGACTGCAAGTAGAGAATAAAACAGTTTTTTCATGGTATTTTTAGTGTAAGTAATATATCTCATAGTTGTGAACGAAGCAAAGATAACGCATTTCCGCAAACCGATTCTGTCCGGTTTGGCGGAAATGCTAAGAGAAATGATTATCGGGCATACACTGCCCAAGCTGTCACAGAAAGTCAAATGCCAACTCCAGTTTCAACCCCTCATCCCCTTTTTTGATACGGATAGTTCCAGGCTGACTCTGCGGCCCGTGCTGACTTATCGGCTTAAAAGAGCGAATGGCGGGAATATCCAATAAGAAAGAAAGATCCCCGGCCGGAAAGTCCGGCATTGTACGGATACCATCCTGACGCCCACGAGGTTCATCCGGAGTGAATACACGAAAGAACACTCCGTCCGTAGCCGCATAGACGGTAAAAGCATTCTGCTTGCCTTGAATTGTGGCCCAATAAAGATTGGCGTGATACCCTTTAAATTCCGGATAGACCAGTTTGTCCGCACTCTCTCCGGTAACAGTATTATTAAAGTCTTTCTGCCAGATACCGTAATTCGTACCCGGAATACGGTTCTTCCACACACGGTAAGGACCGCGCCCCAACCAACGCATACCTGTACATTCGCTTTCAGGATAAGAGAAGGTAAACCCGAAGTTAAGTATGGCATTATCCGTAAAAGCATCATCAAAGCCGCCACCGCCCGATGCCCGGTTCAGCAATACGGCATCCATCTTCAACAGCCCGTCCGGACGCAAACGCCACACAACGGAATCCGCTCCGCCCCGATAACGGGCACAAAGGATAGCATCACCTCTCTGCTCCATACGAGCGGAAAGGGACACCAGTTTCATTTGCATTCCTACAGGCAGCGGACCGTCTTTCAACGGAATTATCCGGTTGTCTTTCTTCCGCAATACAGAATATATGGTAGCATCGTTTCGGCGAAAGGATATGTCCACCCAATCGGAACACAACGTTATCAAAGAATCAGCCTCGTTCACGCAACAACCTTTTCCTGTTCTTTTCAAAGAAGCCAGTTGCCCTTCAAAATAGCTTCTCGCAAAACTGATGGGATACGTACGCGTACACACGCTCTTTCCATCCAGTCCTATAGCTTCCAACTCCAAAACATCTCCCTTAGAAAAGAATTTTTCCCGGATTTCCGGATTCTCCCATGCAGCTATACAGGCATATCCGGTTTCACCCGGTTCCAAAGCAGGCAAATTCACCCGGCCGCTGTCTACTGTGCATCCCTCTGCCGGCTCTGTAGCGGGGAAGGATAGGAAAGGACGCGATAGCGCATGGAACACTCCTTCAAATTAGTAAACAGATAACGGTTCTCCACTAAAAAACGACCATTGAAAGAAGGCGTTAGCTGGAGAGGCTTTATCTTTATAGGCGACCATATTTCCCGTACGGAATAGAAACTGCCTTCTTTCTCCCGATAAGGACCTACAATACCGTCAGGCGCATTATAATCTTCACTGTCCAAAATGCCGTTACAGTCTGTCCGGCGTACAGCTTCATCGCTATATGCCCATAAAAAACCTCCGGCAAACAAAGGGTGTGCCGTATATCGCGCCCAGAAATCCTCCAGTCCGGCTCCATGTCCCTGGTCGTACAGACCATGCATAAACTCTGTCGGCATGAAAACCTTATATCCGTTGGTGAAACGGCCTACACCGGTCAGGTAAGCCGGGTAATGGTGTGTATCCAATTCATCAAAGTCCGCCCAAGGATGAATGACATGACGGCGTTGCGGATCATAACGGTAGAACAGTTTGTCCGTAGCTATATTCCACCCGCCTTCATTTCCATTGCTCCAAAGTACGATACATGGATGATTTACATCCCTTGCTATCATTTCTTTTACCAACTTGCTGCCTGTAACAGTGTCGTAAGCATTCTGCCAGCCCGCAAGTTCATCAATATAGAGCAATCCCAACGAATCACAAGCATCCAGAAAATGCTCATCGGGTGGATAATGGGAACGCACGGCATTCATATTCATTTCTTTAATGAGCAGGGCATCTTGAATGCTGAGTTCCTTATTGGTGGTACGCCCGCCATCGGGGTGAAAAGAATGACGGTTTATGCCTTTCATCACCAGTTTCGTACCATTCAGATAAACACCGTCGCGTGGACGAAAGTCAACGGTACGGAATCCGACGCGGACAGATGTCCGGTGTAAAGCCTCCCCTTCTTCATTCCGCAAGGTAACAATGAGATTGTAAAGCCGAGGTTTTTCCGGAGTCCAAGGTTCTACATTTTTCCAAATATGAGCAAACACACTATCATGCCCCACTTCCCACATCCGAACCTCCGAACAAACGTCCGTTCCATCCAAAGGATGTAAAGCTGCCGTTAATTTTCCTTGCCTTTCACTCCTTTCAGCTCGGTATAAAGCTGCATTCCCATCCATTTCGCATCCACTGCAATATGTTCGATACGTATCTGAGGTTTGGCTTCTAACCATACAGGACGGTAAATCCCCCCAAACAACCACCAGTCCGCCTTACGTTCGGCCGCATTCACCGACTTATTTCCGGAATGTTTTTTTACCCGTACTTCCAGCTTATTGGCAGCATCATATTTCAACAAAGAAGTTATGTCATAGGAAAAACGATAAAATCCGCCCCGATGTGTTTCTCCGGCCGAAACTCCGTTTACAATCACATCCGTATCTGTCATAACCCCATCAAACCACAAACGTATGTTCTTACCTCTCCAATCTTCCGGTACACGAAATGTATGACGATAAATCCCCTCTTCCATACTGGGATTCTTAACCCCTTTCTTCTTATACCAACGCCCGTAGGTATATTCACCAAAACCTTGCAGCTCCCATTGAGAAGGCACTTCTATCTTACTCCACTTCCCGCTGTTCCTACCTCGGAACAATAAAACTGCCAGGTTACACCATCGCCCAGTCGGTACCGGAAAGATAACGGCGCTCTGTCTGCTGAGACCATATGCAAAGAGCGGACAATAGTCCTAAAACAGTAAAAAGATTCTTATATTCATACTTCTTTTATATGGATTTTAATTTTCGAAAATAATAAAATAATCAAAGAAAAAGGCAGTCTGACTTTCACAAGTTAACCGCCCATTTTTCACTAACCCAAATTATAATAATCAATCACTCATCAATAACGAAGGTGCAATACGATTCCTTACTCACCCGGCAATGGCCAATTAGGAGTAGGAATACGCATCGCTTTCATCTCTTTTTCGAACTGTGCTACTTTTTCCGGATATTTATTTGCCAGATTGACAGACTCCGTCATATCCTCTTTTATGTTATACAACTCTAACGGAGCATCTTTCTTTACAGTCACTACTTTCCAATCTCCACGTCTTGCCGCACGTTGCTTTCCCGGGAACTCCCAATACAACAAACGATTATCCGTATCAAGCTGTTGCCCATAGAACAAGGGAAGAATATTGATACCGTTAAGTTTTTGTGGCAATTTATCTGTAGCATCAGCCAAAGCAGCCAAAGTAGGCATTACATCCGGGAAATAAATAATATTATTCAATTTCTGCACCGGAACCTTTCCGGGCTGATTTACAATAAACGGTACGCGAATGCCACCTTCATAAAGCTGTCCTTTCATTCCTTTAAGAGAACCTTTACATCCCAATTCCTCCAACGGTGCCTGCTTGGCAGCACCGTTATCCGATGCAAAGATGACTAAAGTATTTTCGCGCAGCCCCAACCTATCCAGTTCTGCCAACAAACGTCCTATCGCCCGATCCATATGGGTAATCAGAGAGGCATAACGCTTGGTGTTCATATCCCAAGCCTCATCATCATACCAGGTTGTTTCATCTATATTATAGGGTTCGTGCGGCGCATCATAAGCTAAATACAGAAAAAACGGATTGTTTTTATTACGGTTAATAAACTTTATTGCATCTTCCGTAGAAAGGTCTGTATTATGCTTAATGTGTTTATCGCCTTCATTCTCTTTTACATTCTCCAGTTTCTCGTTGTTGAAGCGCCAATAAGGATAGTAGTACGGATCATTAGAATATGCAGTACTGATAAGCCATCCGTAAAACTCATCAAACCCTCGGTTCAAAGGAGTTGCTTCCGGATTAAATCCGTCCAAATGCCATTTGTTTACCAAACAGGTTCTATATCCGGCAGCCCCAAGCACAGTGGCAATGGTTGTATCATTCGGTTGTAAATGCATGCGGCGTATGGTCTTGGTGCCTTTTAATCCTTCAATACCACCTGCAATACAAAAGTTATCGCGTATAGTTGTATTTCCCGTATTCTTTCCCGTCATCAAGGCACAACGAAGGTGAACTGATACCGGAACCGGCATAGCATTGCGTAAAGGCCGTTCCAGTAGCTGCCAAACGGTCTATATTAGGAGTTTCTATATATTTATTTCCATAACATGACAAGTCGCAATATCCCATATCGTCGGCCAAGATAAAAATAATGTTCGGCTTGTCTCCACCGTCTGTTACAAGTTGCCGGGCAGTCATCAACTGAGGCATAACAAACATACCCGCACAAACTCCACCTAATACTATATCTTTTCTAAACATAATCTGATTTAAATAAAGGAAAAGGTGGCATACCTTTTAAAAGCACCCACCTCCCCTTTTTAATAACTTAAATTTAATGTAGCCAAGGCTAAGATATGACATTCAGTCTTGATAATCAAACAAATAGCATCAATTTTCATATCCCTTGTTTTGGACATAAAGTCCTGGAGTAACATTCATCTGATTCATCGGAATTGGATAGAGGTAACGACCTTCTTTTAAATTTGCTTTCAATTCAGTAAAGTTATAACGCTCAAATTTTGCTTCTGTATCTTCCTTCCAAGTGCCATAACGTACTTGATCGAACCAACGAATACCTTCTCCCATAAACTCAATTTTACGTTCAAGTTTAATGTATTTCATGGCATCCTCTACACTAACTCCAGTCTCGGTTCTCGGATCGCAGTTTGCCCTTTCACGTATTTCATTTACAATTTTCATGGCATCCGCAGTGTTACCTTCACTCGCCAAAATCTCTGCATAAAGAAGCTTCATATCTTCAATACGAATAATAGGTAGATTTACTCCCCAGTCATCATACTTTTTCATGCCACTCTCTGCATCAAAAGACATCCCCAAAGAGGCTATTTTAGTTTTAGTAGGAATCATTTTATAAAACATAGCTTTAGTATACACATTACCCGTAGTTCCATCTTCAAAAGTCATCAACTCAGAAGGCTCTGATATTCAGGAGCTACCGCATCACCAGCAAAGCCAGCCATCACACCAAAATTATAGCCACGTCCGTCTTTTTTTCCATTAGAGTATTCACGATCAAATTCATGCATCAATGTCTTTTCCACATAAATAGAATTTTGCGAAAAATTATAGTTTTTAGACCAATCTTCCGGAACGATTTTAACTGGAAGCATATTGAATATGGCTGGGTTTCCCGTACCACCCGTACGATACTGAATGGCGAAAATAGAATATTTATTGTAATATGCATCAGTCGGCATCCACTGTTTTTGCCATTCTTCCAATGATGGTGCCCAATAAGCGGCTGCATGAGAATCATCTAAAACGTTTTCCAATTGCGTTTTAGCCAAACTCTTCGCATTAGTATCATTATATGGATAACCAGCCAATGTCATATACACACGTGCCAACATAGCCTTCGCGGCCATTTTATCTGCACGGCCTTTTTTATCTATTTTAGCACCATTGGCATCTTGCATATCTGCTTTATAAGGCAAATCTTCTGACTTTTTCAAATCAGGAATAACACGATTATTGAGAATATCCACTGCAGTAGATTGCTTTACCGATTTAATCTCTGACGGAGACATCGGTCTATCTACATAGGAACATTTCCAAAAAGACGAACTAACTCAAAATAAGCCCAACCTCTCAGGAAATAAGCTTCATTTAAAAATTGATTTCTGATAGACTCGGAATCAAAAGATGCACTCGGAATCTTAGAAATAGCGAACATTGGCATCATAAATGACCTTATACCACATATTCCAAGTATCATTAAACATCGCCATATCATCTGTTGCTCTAAATGTTCCTATTTCAGAGTATTCACGAAAAGCGTCCGGATTAGGTTCTACCCACGCAACATCTGAACGACATTCAGACATAAACCAATACATGCAATTAGATGCTTGGCGCAAATCCGCATAAATGCCTAAAATACCTTGCTCCGATTGAGCTTGAGTTTGATAAAATCCATCTGAAGTTATTTTATCTACAGGTGGAGTATCCAAATAATCATCACACGAGGAGATAGTCACGACCAGCGCAGCCAGCCATATTATATTTTTAAGTTTAAGCATAGTTCTTTGTATTAAGGATTAAAAATTAACATTTATACCAAAAGTAAATGTACGAGCATTAGGATAACCACCATAATCCAGTCCAAGTGCACTTGCTCCTCCAGGACCTGAGCCCACATTGGCAGCTTCTGGAGAATACCCACCATAATAACTATCCCATTTGGCTAGATTCTCAATAGACAAATATACACGTGCATATGATATAAATTTAGGATTAATCGGTAACTTATATCCCAGAGTAAGATTCTTAATACGCAAATAATTAGAAGAATATAACCATCTGGAATCCAGCGTAGTGCCAGTTGTTTGACTCAAAATATAAGGAACCGATCCGTTGCCTGGTTCATCTTCAGACCACCATGCATCTCTCCAATGCCCCATTATATTAGATTTAGCTCCCATACTTGGACGGTCTATAGCACGTCCCAAGATACCATAAATTTTACCTCCAGTTTGTGCTGTTAATAAGATTGATAAATCAAAATTCTTATAAGAGAATCTATTAGTCATACCAAATACAAATTTAGGTGTTGGACTTCCCAAATAGTCTCTATCATTATCCTTATCATATTTACCATCATTATTGACATCTCTATAACGGATATCACCCGGTTGAATCTGTTTACCTTCAAATGTAACGGGTTGTCCATTATGAGCTGCACTATAAGCATCAATCTCAGCTTGATTTTTCCATACTCCAATAGCATCGTACATATAGTACGTATTGACAGCTTTACCCACAGTCAATATATTTGAGTAATTGCTTCCGGAGAATCCAGAATAAATAGGAGTATTATCCGTACCCAACTTCTTTACTTCATTCTTATTATACGACATATTAAATGAAGTATCCCATTTAAAATTCCCTGTCAAATTATGCGTATTCAACTCTATTTCAAAACCTTCATTATGAATATCACCTAAATTATCCCAAATAGTGCTGAAACCAGAAGCACCTTCTACGGGAACTTGATATAATAAGTCGGTCGTATTTTTTGTATACCAATCCAATGACAATTGAATACGGTTATTCAAAAAGCCCAAGTCCACTGCAATATCCGTACTATGAGTTTTCTCCCAACCTAAATCAGCATTACCCAAACTACTAGTATAATAACCTGCAGCTCCCCCATAGACGGAAGAAGTCAAAGTTGCATAAGCAGCTGTATTACTGATAGAATTATTACCTGTCACACCATAACTAGCTCTAATTTTCAATGTATTCCACCATTTTTGATCCCAATTCTTAAAGAATTTCTCATTAGATATAATCCAACCACCGGATATTGCAGGGAATACACCCCATTTATTATTAACTCCGAAAACAGAACCTCCATCAAAACGCAAACTACCCGAAAGCATATAACGTTCATCATAATTATACTGCAAACGACCAAATGTAGATAATAATTTATTAGGTGTCTGTTCTGTTACTGTATTAGTTCCAGCGGCAACCTTTGAACCATCAAACGAACCTGTAATGGCATCATTGGGAAAAGGAGCTTTGAAACCTTGTTCTGTTTTATATCCTAAAGAAGATTGTTCTGACGAAAACCGAGCATAGCGCTTACTCCATGCTTATTGAATGTATGATCATAATTAGCTACAGCTTGTAATAAAGTATTCCAAATACGACTTGTAGAGTGGCTACCCGAAGAAGATTGGCCTTCACCCTTTGCCCAACCTTTGCCTGAAACTTGAAAAAGAATATTTGTTTCCATCCAAATCATAATAATTTGCTGCAGCAGACAATTCAACTCGAAAATCCTGAAATGGAGTGATACGTAAGAAAGCATTACCGACCATACGTAATGTACGAATTTTGGCTAATATCCGTATTCAAAATATAACTTGGACTTGAAGTTGTATCTGCCCATCCGTAACGGCCGTTAGGTTGTACGTAAGTCATATATCCGACACCCGGTTCTGAAACCGGAGCAGAAGAAAGCGTTTTATGAGCTTGCGAATCCTTACCATTAGCACGTCCCGAGCCGTCTGTTACAA